>ENA-OQDL01000257-OQDL01000257.1-human-gut-metagenome-genome-assembly--contig:-NODE-257-length-36368-cov-5.397119_pt1 | contig 36368 bp, 30 predicted proteins | sample MGYA00242782_ERZ504609 | MGnify/ENA primary metagenome ERZ504609 (study PRJEB26092, sample SAMD00036320) | human gut metagenome | host: Homo sapiens | study: EMG produced TPA metagenomics assembly of... | reverse complement strand
TTGCAAGTCGTCTCAATGTCGGTGAGGTTCCGTTAGATTCTATTCGTGAGCTGTTAGGTCATGCAAATTTAAGCACTACACTCAAGTTATATTTATAATCCGTTATCGGAAAAAGAAACCTATAACCTGATGTCCAGAGCCTTGGGGAAAGTTCAATAGGATGTCTTCTGGATGTCTTCAAAGATAAGACAAGATGAAAAAAAGAAAACCCCAGTATTTACTAGGATTCCCTCACACTTTAGCGAGCGCGAGACGGGATTCGAACCCGCGGCCCCCACCTTGGCAAGGTGGTGCTCCACCCCTGAGCCACTCGCGCATAATTGAAAATATTTAATTTTCAAAGCAGGTGATGGGAATCGAACCCACGTATCTAGCTTGGAAGGCTAGTGTTCTACCATTGAACTACACCTGCACAGTGCCCAAAGTCGGAATCGAACCAACGACACGAGGATTTTCAGTCCTCTGCTCTACCAACTGAGCTATCTGGGCATCCCGGTCAGCAATGATTTGTATTACCGACAACGGTGATATCATACCGTTTTTTTAGAAAAAATGTCAAGCATTTTTAAAAACCTTTTTTAAAAAATTTTTTCAGAGGGCTATATCAGGTATATTCTTTCCGGCCGCTGGCATCGGGAATTCCTTCTTCTTCCCGGTATTTTGCAACGGTGCGGCGGGAGATGGAGATCCCCTTTTCCGTCAGCTTTTCTCCAAGAAGGCGGTCGCTGTAAGGCTTCTTTTTATTTTCCTCAGCAATGATCTCATGGAGCAGCTGTTTGATCTTACGGGCTGTCACTGCTTTGGAAGGATCGTCGGACTTCTCTGTCGATGAAGTTGAAGTTCCCACATTTCTGGAAAAGAAGAAATTCATGGGATATACGCCCCAGGAGCACTGGAGATATTTCTTGCTTACTGCACGGCTGACAGTGGACTCATGGATCCCTAAGATTTCCGCGATATCTGTCATACGCAGTGGTTTTAAATAATTAGGACCATGGGAGAAAAATGCTTCCTGGCGCTCTAAGATCACTCTGGATACGTCCATCATGGTCTTACTGCGCTGGGTGATGCACTGTTTGACCCATTCGGCCTGGCGGATCTTATTTCCAAGGTATTCTTTTAATTCCTGGGAGTCAGGTGCCTGGTTCATCTGGCGGTAGTAGCTGTTGACTTCAATGCCCGGGTACATGGACTCATTTAATAAAATGTCAAAATGGTCCTTGAACTTTACAATGGTCACATCCGGTATGATATAGCGCAGCTGGTCACGGCTGCTGAAAGATACTCCCGGTTTTGGATTTAAGGATTTGATGATCTGGCAGTAACCGGCTGCTTCCCCGGAAGAAAGATGGAGGGCTCTGGCAATGGCCGGGATCTGGTTTTTCGCTACCATATCCAGGTGATTGTCGATCAGGGACTCCATAACAGGTGTGAGCATTTTTTTACGTTCTAACTGAAGCTTTAGACATTCTTCCAGGTTAAAGGCACAGACCCCTGCAGGATCTAAGGATTTTAACTCTTCTAAAATACGGTCGATGGTTTCTGTATCCGTTTTAAAATAAGCGGCAATGTCTTCCTGTGTTTCCGTCAGGTATCCCCGGTTATCCAGACTGTCCAGACAGAAGTGGATGATCTCGGTTTCCTGTTCGGAAAAATCTTCACTGATCAGCTGGGACCATAGATAGTCAGCTAATGTTTCCCCTTCGTCTGTATTAATGTTCCAGGTGTCTTTAAAATCGTAGTCGTCATCATTATTCTGACGCTGATATAAATAATAGTTTTCCTCATTAAAAGAATTCAGCCACTGCTGCTGTTCAATAGACTCTTTCTGGCTGTCCCCGGCAGCCGGTTCTACAATGTCGATCACCGGATTTTCCAGTGCAAGATCATTTATGTAGGTATTTAATTCCTGTGATGTCATCTGAAGGATCTCAGCAGACTGGATCATACGTTGTGACAAGACCTGTGACTGTTTGACCTGTAGTTTCAGATCCATAGTGTTTCCCTCTCTTTTTCGGTTAGTGTGTGATAAATTGATCCACAAACACATGCTGACGCGCTTCTTATAGTATAACATAAATCCAAAATGGCTACAATGGCGGGGATTTTATCTGACAGTAATCTAATAGTAATACGGCAGATAATTTGCTATAATAAAGAAAGCAGGCAGCTGTAAAATGTAAGAAGAAAAACAGTTAAGAACAGCTCAAAATAACAGGAGGAGGAAAAAGAATGAAGTACAGAACCATGCGCTTTATTGGAGGAGAGGAGAATGTATCCCTTTTGGGACTGGGATGTATGCGTTTCCCTTTAAATGAGGACGGGACCATTGATGAGGCGCAGGCAGAGGCAATGATCGGAAGAGCATTAAATGCAGGCATCAATTATATTGATACGGCCTATCCTTATCATAAGGGAGAAAGCGAGCCATTTTTAGGCAGAGCCCTGAAAAAAATATCCGCGAAACAGCTTTTATCTGGCAACAAAACTGCCGGTATGGCTGGTGAATTCTGTGGAAGATGCGAAAGACTGTTTAAGGAGCAGTTATCCAGGCTCCAGACCAAATACATTGACTATTACCTGCTTCATGCCTTAGATGCCGGCAGATGGGAAAAACTGGTAAAAGAAGGGATCATTGAATGGGCAGAAGCGAAGAAGGCAAGCGGAAAGATCCGTCATCTGGGCTTTTCTTTCCACGATACATACCCGGTATTCAGAGAGATCCTTACTTACCGTCAGTGGGATTTCTGCCAGATCCAGTATAATTATATTGACACCCAGGTACAGGCCGGGGATAAAGGCTATGAGCTTGCAGCAAAAATGGGCGTTCCTATGGTGATCATGGAACCTGTAAAGGGCGGCCGTCTGGCAAACCTGCCGGAAGAGGCAAAAGAAGCCTTAAATGAGGCAGATCCGGACCGTTCTGCTGCTTCCTGGGCTCTGCGCTGGGTAGGAAGCCATGAAAATGTAAAAGTGATCTTAAGCGGAATGTCCTCTATGGAACAGTTAGAAGATAATCTGGAAACATTTGGAAAATTTCAGCCGCTGACAGAAGCGGAAGAGGAAGCAGTTGAGAAGGCAGCAGACCTGATCCGCAGCCGGGTGAAAAATGGCTGTACTTCCTGCCGTTACTGTATGCCATGTCCATTTGGGGTAAACATTCCGGAAATGTTTTCCATCTGGAATAACTGTGCCATGTTTGATGAGGAAGAAAAAGCGAAGAAAGCATACGCAGAACAGAAGGTCCAGGATGCATCTGCTGACCTTTGCAAAAAGTGCGGGGCATGCGAAAAAGCCTGTCCTCAGGGATTATCCATAAGGGCAGACCTTGAAAAAGTGGCAAAGGAACTGAATACAGAAGAGGCTTAATTTGCAAGGAAGCCTTTTCCGATGATCTCGCTGGAATTGGAGATCAGCATAAATGCAGTTGGCTCTACACGTTTTATGTAATTGCGAAGTTTTAATGCCTGGCTGCGTTTCATGGTGGTCATGATAACGGTCTTATCGTGATGGGTGAAAGCGCCTTCTGCGTGGTATACAGTAGCACTGCGGTTTAAACCATTGATAATGAAATCGCAGATTGGTTTTGGATCATCACAGATGATGTTGAAACATTTGCAAAGATTGATATTTTCAATTACATCATCGATCACCAGTGATTTTGCTGCAAGACCGATGGTGGAGAACAGGCCGGTCTCTACTCCGAAGATAAAGTAGGAAGCAACAACGGATGCAATGTCTACTAACATCAGCACGGTACCGATGTTCATGCTGGAATATTTCTTTAAGATCATGGCAATGATGTCGGTGCCGCCGCTGGATGCTCCAATATTAAAGAGGATCGCGGTTCCTACAGCCGGAAGGAAAATGGCAAACATCAGCTCTAAGAGCGGCTGGCTGGTGAGCGGTGCACTTAATGGGCAGAAACGCTCAAGAAGTGATAAGCTTACTGACATGACCATGGTTGCGTATACAGTCTTTAATCCAAAGCCTTTGCCCAGGAATAAAAATCCTAACAGCAGAAGGGCTGTATTGGTAACAGATGTAAAATCACTGGCGGACCAGTGTGTAAGCTGGCTGACTACAGTGGAAAAACCGGTAATTCCGCCAAATGCGAAGTGGTTTGGGAATTTGAAGAAATAAATTCCTACTACCATGATCCAGATGCTGACGGTAATTAATCCATATTCATAAATGGTACGCCAAAATGGACTTTTTATTTCTTTCATCATCATAATGACTTAAATGCTCCTTGATCATATTTCTTAATTTTATTAAGTGGGCTTTTCATATTCTTAACCCTCTCTTATAATAGTAGGGTAAAGCTACAAGTGCAATCACCTTTTTTACTAACATTGCCACAATAAAATGACTGTGATACGCGGGAGCGCGCAGGTATGAGTCATTCAGGAAGGAGAAGATAAATACTATGGAAAGAGAAGAACAGGAAGCCTGGGAACTGGCAAAACAGCTGGTGCAGATCGACAGCTCAGACCCGGGAGCCTATGAAGAGGAGATCGGTCTGTGGATCACAGACTGGTTTAAAAAGCAGATCACAGACTTTGGAGGTAAGCTGGCAGACCAGATCCATGTAAGTCGTCTGGAAGTTCTGCCTGGACGTTATAATGTAATGGCAAAGATCCCTGGAAAAACAGAGGGACCGGGACTTATTTATATCTGCCATATGGATACGGTTATGCTGGGTGATGGCTGGGATGAAGATATTTCCCCATTAGGTGCTATGGTACGTGACGGAAAAATGTATGGCCGCGGAGCCTGCGATATGAAATCCGGTCTTGCCTGCGCTTTAACTGCCTTTAAAAACATGGTAAAGAAAGTGGGAGAAAGGGGCGAACTTCCGGAGAAGCCATTTTCCATGATCTGCTCTGTAGATGAAGAGGACTTTATGCGTGGCGTAGAAGCTGCTATTAAGGCCGGCTGGGTCACAAAAGATGACTGGATCCTGGATACGGAGCCTACAGACGGACAGATCCAGGTGGCTCACAAGGGAAGAACCTGGTTTGAACTGACCATAACAGGAATTACCGCCCATGCAAGCAATCCATGGAAGGGAGCCGATGCCATTGCAGCCATGGCAGAAGCCATCAGCAGTATCAGAAAAGAGATCAAGGCATGCCCGAAGCATCATGACCTGGGAATTTCTACTGTTACTTTCGGTCAGATCACAGGCGGCTACCGTCCTTATGTAGTGCCGGACAGCGCGAAAGTATGGATCGATATGCGTCTGGTGCCGCCTACAGATACAGCGGCAGCCAAAGCCATTGTAGACCGTGCAATCAGGAAAGCAGAGGAAGAGATACCGGGAGTAAAGGGAAGTTATATCATTACCGGTGACAGGCCTTATGTGGAAAAAGATGATCATTCTAAGCTTTTAGCAAATTTAAAGGCAGCAGTAAAGCAGACAACAGGAGAGGAAGCAGTGGTAGGTTCCTTTAATGGCTATACCGACACAGCAGTGATCGCAGGAACATTAATGAACCATAACTGTATGTCTTATGGACCGGGAAGTCTGGAGCTGGCGCACAAACCAAATGAGTTTGTTCCTTATGAAGATGTGTGCAGAGTGCAGAAGGTTTTAACAAAACTGGCAGAAAACGTATTGTTTTGGATAGAAATCCATTAAAATTCCCCTTTATCCTCTTATGTTCTCTCGGAGTCTTTCATGCACCTGCCTTTGTGGCTGATTTTCCGCCAGTCGCACCCGAATTTCATCAACGTACGCACCGCATACGCCTCAGAAATTTGGGCACAACTGACAAAAAATCTTCTCACAAAATCAGGCACAGAAAGATTCCGAGAGAACATTTTGCCTTTTACTGGAAAGTGTGTTATAGTGTAACCGATACAAACACTTATAGTTTGGCGAGTGACTGAACTATATTTAGAAATCAAGGAGAAGAATTATGAAAGAGACCGCATTAGTGATCATGGCAGCTGGTATTGGCAGCCGTTTCGGCGGCGGCATTAAGCAGCTGGCGCCTGTAGGACCAAGTGGTGAGATCATCATGGATTATTCCATTCATGACGCTATCGAAGCCGGATTTAATAAAGTAGTATTTATTATCCGTAAGGATCTGGAGAAAGACTTTAAGGAGATCATCGGAAACAGGATCGAAAAGCAGATCCCTGTTATCTATGCATACCAGGAATTAAATGCTCTTCCAGAAGGATATGAAGTAACAGAAGGACGTACTAAACCATGGGGAACCGGCCAGGCAGTTCTTATGGTAAAGGGACTGATCGACTGCCCATTCCTGGTAATCAATGCAGATGATTACTACGGAAAAGAAGGCTTCCGCAAGATCCATGAATATATGGTAAATGAAATGACAGAAGATGGCGATGTATATGACATCTGCATGGGCGGTTTCATTTTAAAGAATACCCTCAGCGACAACGGCGCTGTTACCAGAGGCGTTTGCGAAGAGGAAAACGGTATCTTAAAGAAAGTAACTGAGACTTATGATATCCGTATGATAGAAGATGGACTTCACGCAGCTGACGAAGCAGGAAATCCTGTAAAGGTTCAGCCAGAGCAGCTTGTTTCCATGAATATGTGGGGACTTCCAGTAAGCTTCTTAAATGAGCTGGAAAAGGGCTTCCCGGAATTCTTAGACAGCTTAAAGCCAGGTGATATCAAGGCAGAATACCTGCTTCCAAAGATCATCGACAAATTAGTACATGAAGGCAAGGCAAAAGTCCGCGTTCTGGATACACCAGATAAGTGGTTTGGTGTTACTTACAAAGAGGACAAGCAGGCAGTTGTAGACGCAATCAAGGGTCTGATCGATGCCGGAGTTTATAAAGAGAAATTATTTGATTGATCAAATTCAGGATGAGAAAAGGGCTTTCCGCAATGGAAGGCTCTTTTTTGTATCTGAAAAGAATAAAACCAACTTTCCCCGCCTATACTATAAAAACGAAACCAGTTACAGGATAACAGGTAAAGTATTTATCATTTATAGTAAACAGATACCGGGGTGGAGAACTTGGCAATGAGATTGTGGAAGTCTTTTCGGGTACAGCGAAGGAACGAGATTTCTTATTATGATACAATGGGAGAGTTTGAAGCGGAGCGGTTTGCCGTAAATTTAAACCAGCTGATCGCAGAGGCAATGGCGGAAAAACAGAAGGCCGGAGTGATATTTCTCTGTATTGGAACGGACCGTTCCACAGGAGACAGTCTGGGGCCTTTGGTAGGTCATAAGCTGCGAAAATGCAGATTAAAAAAAGCAGCTGTGATCGGGACGTTAGACAAACCGGTCCATGCTATGAACCTGGAAGTTTATGCAGCTTATATCCGTACTCATTTTCCGGATCATGTGATCGTGGCCATAGATGCTTCTGTGGGAAGTCCGGATCACGTTGGATTTGCAACATTGGGGAAAGGCGCTCTTCAACCGGGGCTGGGAGTTTCCAAAGAACTGATGGAAGTAGGAGACATTTCCATAACAGGGATCGTGGGAGGTCCCGGAAGCCATGATCCGGTGATGTTACAAAGTGTGCGTCTTTCCATGGTAATGAAAATGGCAGACTGCATTTGCGAAAGCATTACCCTTGTCGAACGATTTTGGGAAAATACAGCCATAATATGACAAAATTTTTGCATTCCTTTTGCTACTCTTAGGTGAGAACGTAAACAGATAAGAACAGCAAAAGGGGTGTTAAAATATGGGCGAATTATATGAACTTTATCCCAAACTGCCAAAGAACATCCGGCAGATCGGGGAACGCGATACAGTGCTGCGGCTTTATGTGGAAGATTATGTAAATACATATTTAAAACGGTTAAAGCCTACGGCAGGCCAGAACCTGAGGGTAGGACTGCTCCTTGGCAACCGGGAGATCCATGAGGACATGCCCTATGTGTTTGTAGATGGAGCAATGGAAATGGAGATCCTTTCCCAGGAAGGGGAAAAGGTGGTCTTTACAGAGGAAGCGTGGAAAAAGGCATACCAGCAGGTAGAGACCATGTTCCCACGAAGAACAGTTCAGGGCTGGTTTTTGTGCGCCGGAGAAGGGGTTACCTTAAGCCCTTTAAATTACTGGAGGCAGCACAGCCAGTATTTTACAGGGAAAAACCAGCTGATGTATTTAAACAGTGGACTGGACGGGGAAGAAGCTATTTATATTACCTCTTCCGATGGTTTTTACCAGCTGCGTGGATACAGTATTTACTATGAGCGCAACCAGATGATGCAGGATTATATGATCGCAAGGAAAGATATCCTGCGGGAAGAAAGCAAGACCGATGACCGGGCGATCCGGGATTTCAGAAAGAAAATGGACGAGCATAAAACAGCGGCTGTGCGCCAGAGAAGTGCGGTCAGTGTACTTTCCGGGCTTTGCAGTGTGCTGGCAGTCATGGTGCTGGCAGGCGGTGTAGCCATGTTTAATAATTATAAACGGCTTCGTGAAATGGAACAGGTGGTGGCTTCTGTAGATCCGGAAGCAGTGATCCGTGAAGCCAGGGGAAATCTTTCTTCTGTTGCGGGAAGCAGGACAACCGGGGAAACGCCAGTGGAGGTAATTCCGGAGACAATGGCACCAGGGGGATCTACTGCAGGGACAGTGGAAGCTTCTTTAACCAAGGAAACGCCGGATCAGACAGTGCCACCAGTCCAGACAACATCAGAACCGGCACAGACGACTGCCGCCCAGACCACCCAGGCCCAGGCAGCCAATGCAGAGGCTTCTTACAAAGTATATGTAGTAGGAGAAGGGGAAACGCTGTACGGGATCTGTTTTAAGGAATACCACAATATCAGAAAACTTCAGGAGATCTGCCAGATCAATTCCCTGACAGATGAAAACAGTATTTATGCAGGTCAGAAGCTGCTTCTTCCTTAAGATATATCAGGACGGAGATTTTTTGTTTTGCAAGGATTGGCTGTCGATTTTTCCTGTGAAATGTTGTATACTTAAGCGAGTATGAAGAAAAGAACATTTCACAGGAGACAAGGATGGATAATTCCAGTTTAATGAACCGTGAAAATAAAAAAAGACAATTGAGGCGTCAGATCGTTCCTCCCAGGTATCAGACGGAAGAGGAAAGTGAACAGGCGATCCGCAATGCTCATAAAAAGACAGTCAGGAAGCGACTGGCTGTTCTGGCAGTTGTGGCAGTGCTCTTAGGAGGTGCTGCTTTTGGTATTTATTATTATGACCGTTATCATTCCTTTTACGATTATCAGGTCGTGTGGGAGAAGAGCCTGGCAGAGGAAAATCAGGAAGCAGCAGTAAAAGGAGAGGGAAGTTTCTGCGAGTATGTAGACTTTGGTGATGGGGTGATCAAATACACCAAAGACGGAGCTTCTTATATTGATGGCAGGGGAAAGACCATCTGGATCCAGAGTTATGAAATGAAATCCCCCTTTGTTTCTGTCAACGGCGAATTTGCTGCCATTGGGGACAAACAGGGAAATTCCATTTATATTTGCGACAGAAGCGGCTGCCAGGGTCAGGCAACCACGGCGCTGCCTATTTTGTCCTTATCTGTATCTGCAAAAGGAGTGGTAGCCTCTGTACAGGAAGACTCCAAAGCAAGTTATATTTATCTTTATAAAAAAGACGGAAGCGCTCTGGGATATTTATGTAAAATCCCTTCTTTCAGGAGATGGATATCCGGTGGATGTAAGCCTTTCACCGGGAGGCACCCAGTGGATCACTTCTTTTATGTATCTGGATCAGGGAATGATCAAAAACAAGATTGTATTTATAACTTTGGTCTTGGAAAAAATGATCCTAAGCGAGTGGTTGGAGTTTTCCTTCCGGAAGATCTGAGCGATGCTATGGCCGGCAGAGTCCGTTTTATGGATGAAAGCCATGCAGTGATCTTTACAGACAAGGGGCTGCAGTTTTTCTCCACCAGAGTGGAAACTTCTCCGGAATCTGTCAATCAGATCCTGTTAGATGAAAATGTGCGCAGCATCAGCTATACTGACAAGTATGCAGGTGTGATAACGGACAACGGGGAAGGTGCGGATCCATATTGTCTTCGGGTCTACCGCCCTGATGGCAGCCAGGTTTTTGAGACTACGTTCAGTTACCAGTATACAGGATTTGATATAGATGGAGATCTGGTCACACTGTATAATGATAATTCCTGCTGTGTTTACAACATGGCGGGAACGGAAAAAATTCAGCGGAAGTTTTGATTTTACAGTGACAAAAGTATTGTCCGGACGTTTCCCTGGAACTCTTCTTGTGTTGGGAACACAGAAAATGGAAGAGATCCGGTTAAAGTAAAAGTAGACCATTAACGAACGAACCGCCTGCGACAGCAGGCAGTAGAGCGCAAATGCGTGGGGCGTAAGTTTACGGTAAAATAAAAGAAAGAGAGGATATATACCATGGGGATGAAATGCATCGGTGTTGATATAGGAGGAACCAGTGTAAAGATTGGTCTTTTTGAGACAACAGGAGAATTACTGGACAAATGGGAGGTAAAGACCCGCAAAGAAGACGGCGGTGTGAACATTCTTCCGGATGTAGCTGCATCCATCCGGAAAAAACTGGATGAAAAGGGACTGGATCTGAAGAAAGATGTTGCAGGAGCCGGAATGGGCGTTCCGGGACCTGTTATGCCAGATGGATACGTGGAAGTATGTGTCAATCTGGGATGGCGCGACTTAAACCCACAGGAAGAGTTAAGCCGCCTTTTAGATGGAATTCCTGTAAAGAGCGGAAATGATGCCAATGTAGCTGCCCTTGGCGAAATGTGGCAGGGAGGCGGAAAAGGCTACTCTGACCTGGTCATGGTCACACTGGGAACCGGTGTTGGCGGCGGCGTGATCCTGGATCAGAAGATCATTGCAGGAAAACATGGCCTTGGCGGTGAGATCGGTCACATCCATGTACGGGATGATGAGTGGGAACACTGTAACTGCGGCGGTGTAGGCTGCTTAGAGCAGGTAAGTTCCGCAACTGGAATTGCAAGAGAAGCCAGAAGGACCATGGCAAAATCTGACAAGCCTTCTGCCCTTCGTGAATTTGGGGATAATGTAAGTGCTAAGGATGTGTTGGACGCTGCAAAAGCAGGAGATGAGATGGCTCTGGAAGTTATGAAGACAGTCAGCCATTATCTGGGACTTGCACTGGCACAGGTAGCTCTGACCGTTGATCCTGAGATTTTCGTTATCGGAGGCGGCGTTTCAAAGGCAGGACAGTTCCTGATCGATATGATCCAGAAGGATTATGATCATTTTACCCCAATCTCTGAAAACAAGGCAAAATTAGGACTGGCAACACTGGGAAATGACGCAGGTATTTATGGAGCTGCAAGACTGGTGCTGTAGAAGAAAATTAAAATCTGGAATAAATAAAACTGAAATAAAGAAAATTTGAAATAAAGAAAAACCGCTGATGTGATCGACATCAGCGGTTTTTGTGGATCATATGTAATTGAATTGCGGGAGTGCAAAGCTACTGCAGCAATGAATTAGTGGATGCATGCACCATTTGCGTCTACATTGTAGCCATCTGGTGTAGTGCAGCTTACATACAGGGCGCCGTCAGGAGCCAGGCAGTAATCTACGCCGCCAACATTGATCCATCCGGTAGCCATGTAGCCTTCCGCATCGAAATAGTACCATTTTCCATCTGTTTCCTTCCACTGGGATGCAGGGTAGGAACCATCTGGATTTTGCCACCACCAGCGGATGCCGTCAGCAGCTTTCTGCCAGCCTTCTGGGAAGGTGTTGGTATTATTGTTATCGGAAGTGTTGGAGCCTGGGGTCCAGGAGCTGGAAGATACCCATTTGCTCTTTGCGTTGTTGCTGGCTTTTACGGAACGTACTTTAAAGGTGTATTTGGAACCTGCGCTTACCCAGCTGGAGAAATCATAGCTGGTTCCATATACGGAAACAGTGGAAGCGGAACCATCTGGAGGTGTTACCAGGTTACCGTCTTTATACAGCTGTACCTGGAAATATTTGGCAGAAGAAACATCGCCCCAGGTTGCAGTACCTTCAGAGGAAGCGCTCCATTCTACACTGCCTGGTGCAGCCGCATTGCTCATATCAGCATCTTTATCAAATACAAGGCGGATGTTCAGGATGATGGTAGCGCCGCCGTCTGTTTTTCTTGCGCTTACATATTCTACCTTGTCATAACGGGATTTAATAGAGCTTGCAAGGGTAAGCTTAAAGTTGCTGGAACTGGAACCGGAGAAGGTATATTCATCTTCATCTTCCAGACCAATGCGGATCTCAGCTTCCGGTGGATTGGACTTGCTCCAGTCATCTCCTTCGTCATTGGTAACTTCCACGGAGTCGATGTAGAAATATTCTGTGTTGTCACCGGTAGGAGTTACTTCTACTTCGCCGCCGCTGCTTCCGGAACGGATGTCCGTGTCAATGGTCAGATTGATCTTTCCCACTTTTGTTTTGCTTGCAGCAAAGGTGCAGGGTGCCATGCAGGAAGAAACAAGAAGGGCGGAAAGAAGAACGGCAGTTACTTTTTTTAAACGGATCATATTATTCATCGTCCTTTCTTTAAAAAAATTGCCTGAGAGCAGTTTTTGGGAAAAACAAATGTCTGCTAACGCAGCCGCTTGTTTTTCTACTTGGCTCATTAAAGTATAACACAGTTCCACCCCTTTTTAAAGCAAAGAACCCCTTAAAAAGGGGCTCTGGAGCAAATCGTAAGGAAAAGTTAAAATATGCCGGTCGTCTAAAAATTTTTATAAAGAGGTAGAACTTGGAAGGGAGAAGATAAACTCAGTTCCTACCCCTTCTGTACTGATCACATCGATATTTTCACCATGTGCCTGGATGATCTCTTTTACAATGGAAAGACCAAGACCGGTACCACGTTTATCTTTGCCTCTGGAAAGATCCGTCTTGTAAAAGCGGTCCCAGATCTTTTTAATGCTGTCTCTGGGAATACCGATGCCTGTATCTTTTACGGAGACAAAGATCTTCTCGTATTTGCTGGATGCCTGGATGTAGATCACAGAGTCATCATGGCTGAACTTGATGGCATTGTCGATCAGGTTATAAAGGACCTGCTGGATCTTGCCCATGTCTGCGTAGACCATCTGGATGTTATCGGAAAATGTAAGGTCAAAGCGGATATGTCTGGAGTCACAGGTTCCTTCAAAGGATGCGGCAGTGTCTTTTATTACCCGGTTGATATCAAAATTAGTTCTGGATAAAAACCCTTTTGCATCTAAGGAGTTTAAAGTCAGCATGCTTTCTGTCAGTTTATGAAGGCGCTCTGTTTCAGAAATCACTCTGGATAAGTATTTTTCATACATTTCCGGCGGAATGGTGCCGTCCAAATAGCTTCCAGATATCCTTTGATGGAGGTCAGCGGTGAACGGAAATCATGGGAGACATTGGCAATGAAATTGCGCTGGTATTCTTCCATTTTATTCAGCTCATCGGACATATAATTTAGGGTATTGGAAAGGTAGCCCATTTCATCGTGGGTCTTTACCTTGATCCGGTAGTTTAAGTTGCCAGCAGCGTATTCATTGGCACCGGCTGCGATCTTTCGCAGAGGCAGATATACCGTGATGGTAAATACTACAAGGATGATCAGCGACAGGCCAAAGATAATGGCACAGGTCATGTAGAGAATGTCCAAAATATGGCTCTGGGAATTTGCAATCTCACTGATGGGAAGGTGGATGAGCACGTAACCATACGTAGTGTAATTGCCGGTCACAGGAGCGGAAACACTGAGTACATTCTGGTCAAATAACTTGTAATAGGTGCCGATGGTATAAGAACGGTTTCCCGTTGCCGTGGGGTCAAAATCCGGGATGGTGGTATGGACGCGGCTGCCATTTTTACTGTCCATGATCACAACGCCGCTTTTGTTGACCACCCATGTTTCTGTGTGCAGATAGGTGGACACATTTTTTAATTGTGTGGAAAAAAGATCCATATCCTGATGCTGGCCCTGATACATAAGACTGCAGGAAGCCGCAATATCATTTGCCTCATCGTAAAGGGCATTTGCCCGGTCCTTGATCAGATAATCCCGGGTTATACCGGAAGAAAAGGTGGCAATGGTAAGCACGCTTAAAAGGCCGAAGATCAGGTAGCCCAGGACAAATTTGGAATAAAGAGAGCGGGCCATTACATCACCTCTTTACTTCAAACTTGTAGCCAATGCCCCAGACTGTAGTAATGGCCCAGCTGGCGTGATCTTTGATCTTTTCACGCAGTCGTTTGATGTGAACGTCTACTGTACGGGTATCACCAATGTATTCATATCCCCAGATATGATCTAACAGCTGCTCTCTGGTGAAGACCTGGTTGGGAGAGGAAGCTAAGAAATATAACAGCTCCAGCTCTTTTGGAGGCATTTCAATGGAATGACCTTTGTAAATGACGGAATAGTTGGTCAGGTTTACGATCAGGTCCGGGTATTCCACATAATCGCCCTGCTGTTTCGGCTCTGTGATGGCAGCTGCAGGTGAAGCCTGATAACGGCGCAGGACCGCTTTTACCCTGGCTACCAGTTCCTTGGAGTCAAATGGTTTGATCATGTAGTCATCAGCACCCAGTTCCAGACCAAGGACTTTGTCAAAGATCTCACCTTTTGCGGAAAGCATGATGATCGGCACCTGGGAACTGGAGCGCAGCTCTCTGCATACCTGATAGCCGTCCATACCTGGAAGCATCAGGTCTAAAAGTACCAGATTTGGTTTAAATTCCGGGAAACGCTTTAAGGCTTCTTCCCCGTCGCCTACGATCATGGTTTCATAACATTCTTTCATCAGATAAAGCGAGATCAGCTCTGCGATGTTGGCATCATCATCTACAATGAGTATCCGCTGTTTTTCTGCCATTACAATTTACCTCCCTAAAAGTTAGATTATGTTCCTATTTGAATGTAACAATAGTAACACCGGTTCCGCCTTCGCCAAATTCGCCCAGACGGAAGTCTTTTACATATTTTAACTGTTTTAAACGCTTGTGGCAGGCAGTCTTTAAGGCGCCGGTACCTCTTCCGTGTACCACGCGTACACTTGGCAGGTGGGCCAGATAAGCGTCATCTAAGTATTTCTCCATAGTAGGAACTGCTTCGTCTGTTGTCATACCGATCAGATTGACTTCCGGTGAAACAGAGAAGGACTTGGACATCTTGATCTGTCCGGAGCCGGAATTAGAGCCTTTTGCCTGTGAAAAGGTCTTTTTGGATTTGCTGATTCCTACACCGGAAACAGCACCGTAGGAACGGGAAGAACCATCTCCTAAGGTAGCGCTGATATCGTCTTCACGGATCAGTTCAATATCACGGATATTGACCTTGGAACGCAGGATACCCATCTGTACAAACAGGTTTCCGGTGCTGTCTGGAAGGGAACTGACAGTACCTTTTAAGTTCATGGAAAGGACTTTTACGCCGTCACCGATCTTTAACTTCTTGGCAGAAACAGGCTGGCTTGGACCTTTGGCCTTTACTGCCAGTTTGTCGTCTGTTTTCTTTAACTGCTCACGCAGTTTGGTCCTCTGGGCCTCTAATTCTTTGTTAATGCCGGAGTCAGCAGCCAGTTTGTTGATCTGGCGGATGGTCTGGTCGGCAGTCTCTTTTGCTTCACGAAGGATGCGCTGTGCCTCTTCTGTTGCATTGCGGATCACCTTGTCCTTGCGCTCATCCAGATGCTCTTCCTTGCGGGTGAGGCGGGATTTTAACTGGGCGATCTCCTCTTTATAGGAACGGATCTCTTCCTGTTCTTTTTCAATGGTCACACGGCTGTTTTCCAGGCTGGTAAGCAGGTCCTCAAAGGACTCATCTTTTGCTTCCAGATGGTTCTTTGCATCTTCAATAATGTAGTCCGGCAGTCCAAGTTTTTTGGAAATAGCAAACGCATTACTCTTTCCCGGAACACCGATCAGCAGGCGGTAGGTCGGCTGCAGTGTTTCTACGTTAAACTCGCAGCATGCATTTTCCACGCCCGGGGTAGTAAGTGCAAATACCTTTAATTCGCTGTAATGGGTGGTTGCCATGGTACGGCATTTCATATTGTGTAAAAATGACAGCATGGCAATGGCAAGGGCAGCACCTTCTGTTGGGTCGGTACCGGCTCCCAGCTCATCGAAAAGGCAGAGGGAACGGGAGTCTGCTTCCTCTAAAATACGTACCGTATTGGTCATGTGGGCGGAGAAAGTACTTAAACTCTGCTCAATGCTCTGCTCATCACCGATATCAGCAAATACATTGTCGAATACAGCTAATTCAGAACCTTCCCAGGCCGGAATGTGAAGTCCCGCCTGTCCCATTAAGGTGAAAAGACCTACGGTTTTTAAGGAAACGGTCTTACCGCCGGTATTAGGACCTGTTACGATCAGCAGGTCAAAGTCTTTTCCAAGCCATACATTGATAGGTACTGCTTTTTTCTGGTCCAGCAATGGGTGGCGTCCGTCCTTGATATTGATGTAGCCCTTATCATTGAAAATTGGGGCTGTGCAGCGGTACTGGTGGGAAAGTGCAGCTTTCGCAAAAATGAAATCCAGCTGTGCTAACAGTGCCATGTCCATCTGCAGTTCTTCAATATGAGGAGCTGTCTGGTTGCTTAAAGAAGCTAAAACAGCCTCGATCTCTTTCTGCTCCTGGATCTCCAGTTCGCGGATCTCATTGTTTAATTTTACAATGGCTATTGGTTCAATAAAAAGGGTAGAACCTGTGGTAGACTGATCATGTACCATACCGGAAACCTGGCTCTTGTATTCTGATTTGACAGGGAGACAGTACCGGCCGTCACGCATGGTGATCACGGCGTCCTGCAAATAGGTACGGTGGGAGTTCAGGATAGAGTTTAACTGGGTATGGATGCGGTCTGCACAGGCCTTTAAGGAACGGCGCACATGGGACAGACCCGGGCTTGCATCATCTGCGATCTCGTCTTCGGAAAGGATGCAGCGCTTGATCTCATTGTTGACAGGTGTAAGAGGCTCTAAGGCCTGGAATAACGGGTCTAAGGAGTCAGGCACATATTCCTCGGCTGCTGTCTGTTTCGGTGGCTGCTGACCTGGAAAACGCGGTGTAAAGGTGTTTTCCGGGACGTCCTGACGGCCGTAGGCTTTTGCACGGGCAGCAACTGTAAGAACAGAGCTGATAGAAAGCAGTTCGCTGATGCTTAAAGCACTGCCGATCTCCAGGCGCTTTAAAGAACTGCCGATGTCCCGCAGGCCGGAGAAGGAGACAGTGCCTTTTAAGCGGACTCTGTCAGCCGCATCGGTGGTCTGCGCCTGCCAGGTGCGAACTTCTTCCAGGTCAGAAGATGGCACAAGATCCCGGCAGAGGGCTTTACCCAGTGGGGAAGCCGCATGGGACTCCAGCTGGGCGATGATCTTTGTATATTCTAAAGTTTTTAAGGCTTTTTGGTTCATAAATGTTGGTTCCTCCGAGTGATAGGAAAATAAGCGCTTGTTTTTTCTTTGCGCCTTTACATTATACCAGTAAACATTCTGTTTTACTACGGGAAATTTCTTAGGTGGTGCGGGGAGAAAACCCAGTAAGACGGGCACTTTTGGCGCAAGAATCCCATAGAACATCTTGCATAATAGCAGGAAGAACCTTATAATAGGAATAAGATTCTTCGCAAGGAGGAACGCAATGGCGGATAAGCGTACAGATAAGGATGACAACGTAAAAGAAGAGCGTTCCTGGCAGTTTATCCAGGAGAAGATCGTGCGTCAGCCGTTATCAAGAAGGCAGATCGTCAGATATATTATATTGACTGTTATTTGTGCAGTACTGTTTGGGACCATATCGGCGGTTTGTTTTACAGTTACGAAAACGGTAGTCAGAAAGATAATGGGACAGGAAAAAATAGAAGAAAGCCGTTCCATTACAATACCGAAAGATGAACCGGAAACATCAGCTCCGGTACAGCAGACTCAGGAAGCTTCAACAGAAGAGACAGAACCGGTAGAAGAGAAAGTTCGTTCAGAGTTGGAAAAATATCCATATTCTCTGGAAGATCTGAACAAGATGTACGGAAATTTAAGGACACTGGTATCAGAAGCAGATAGTTCCATTGCTGCGATCCATTCCATCCAGCATGAAAAAGACTGGTTTGATAACCCAATCGAAACCACAGGACAGTTTTCAGGTGTTGTGATCGATGCCAGAAAAGAAGAAGTTCTGATCCTGGCACCAACAGAAGCAATAGAGACAGCAGACTCTCTGGAAGTTGCATTTTCAGACAGTGCCGTTCTTCCTGGAGCCGTAAAAACAGACAGACTCCCGGATGGGACTGACCATGATCCGTGTAGATGCTACTTCACTGGATGATGCACAGTTTGAGAAGATAAAACCGGTAAAACTGGGAAATTCCTATGGGGTCAGACAGGGAGATCTGGTTATATCCATGGGTTCACCGGCAGGTATGGTACACTCCAGCAGCTATGGTTTCATTTCCTATATAGCTAAAAATGTACAGATGACAGATGGAAATGCCCGTGTTCTGTATGCGGATATCAAAAGTAAGGCAGATGCAGGGACTTTCCTGTTTAATACAGAGGGAGAACTGGTTGGCTGGGCCACAGACCGCTATGAGCAGGATGTGGATACAGGCATGAAAACATTTATGTCCATTTCTGATTATAAAGGAGCTCTGGAACTTTTAAGTAATGGGATCCAGGTGCCTTATTTAGGCATTGAAGGTCAGGAAGTTACTTCAGAAATGGAAAAAAATGGAATGCCATCTGGTATTTATATGATCGCGGCAGCTGCCGAAAGTCCTGCCTATAATGCCGGACTTCAGCCTGGTGATATTTTGTCCGGGATCAATGATATTAAGATCGAGGGAATGAAGAATTTCCAGGCCCAGGTGGAAAAACTCCATGTAGGAGACCGCATTACAGTAACAGTCCAGAGAAACAATGGAAAAGATGAGTACAAAGAGATTGAATTTGAAGTAACAGTGGGAGCCAGGTAGGAAAGGTGCCGGGCTCTCTTTTATGGAAAAAATCAAAATTAGAAAAGATGAGGTAAGAAAATGAGATATATCGAAACCTTCCGTGAAGGTATGCACGTATCTGATGTGTATTTATGTAAAAATAAGCAGATCCAGCTTACAAAAAATGGAAAAGAATATGGCAACCTGGTCCTTCAGGACAAGACAGGAACCATTGATGCCAAGATCTGGGACTTAAATTCTCCTGGTGTTGGAGACTTTGATACCATGGATTATGTTTGCATTGAAGCAGATGTGACCTTATTCCAGAACTCCAACCAGTTAAATGTACGCCGCATCCGCAAGGCAGGAGAAGGAGAGTATATAGAGTCTGATTATCTGCCTGTATCCAAGCGGGATATCGGAAAAATGTATGAAGAGCTTCTGGCATTTATCAAGAGCGTAAAGAACCCGTACTTAAACCGCCTGCTGTCCAGCTTTTTTGTAGATGACGCTGCTTTTGCAAAAGCATTCCAGTTCCATTCTGCAGCAAAGACCGTTCATCATGGTTTTGTAGGCGGACTGTTAGAGCATACGTTAAGTGTTACAAAGCTGTGTGATTATTACGCAGGATATTATAAAGAGTTAAACCGTGATCTGCTGATCACAGCGGCTATTTTCCATGACATCGGCAAGACAAAAGAACTGTCCCGTTTCCCGGAAAATGATTATACCGATGACGGACAGTTACTGGGCCATATCATCATTGGCACGGAAATGATATCAGACCGTATGAAGGAGATCGAAGGCTTTCCGGCAAGTATTGCAGTTGAGTTAAAACACTGTATCCTGGCACATCACGGGGAGCTGGAATACGGTTCTCCTAAGAAGCCGGCTTTACTTGAGGCACTGGCACTGAATTTTGCAGATACGACAGATGCAAAGATGGAGACCATGATCGAGGCATTAAATGCTGGTGGCGAAATCAAGGGATGGTTGGGATTTAACCGTTTCTTAGACTCTAATATCCGCAGAACAACGGAGTAAAATAGAAATATGGGAAAAAAATCAGGAATTTACAGTATCCATTGAAGATATAAGTGAAGATGGCGCAGGGATCGGCAAACTGGATGGTTATATCTGGTTCATCAAAGATGCAGTGATCGGTGATGTAGTCCGTGCCCGTGCCATGAAAATGAAGAAAAATTACGGGTTTGCAAGGTTGATGGAGATCCTTACGTCGTCAGAGGCAAGAGTAGAGCCAAAGTGCCCGGTTGCCCGCCAGTGCGGCGGCTGCCAGCTTCAGGCTATGTCCTATGAAGAGCAGCTGAAATTTAAAGAGCGTAAGGTAAAAAAACACCTGTTAAGGATCGGAAAGTTTAAGGAAGATGAGATCCACATGCTTCCCATCATGGGAATGAAAGAGCCGTGGCGTTACCGCAACAAAGCACAGTTTCCGTTTGGGTTGGATAAAAATGGAAATATTGTGGCTGGATTTTATGCAGGCCGTACCCATGACATTATTGAGTGTGAAGACTGTCTGTTAGGTGTGGAAGAAAATAAGGATATTTTAGGCATTATCAAAGGATTTATGAGAGTCCATGGGATCCGCCCTTATGATGAGACGACCCATAAGGGCTTAGTGCGTCATGCACTGATCCGCAAAGGCTTCCATTCCGGTGAGATCATGGTCTGTCTGGTGATCAACGGAAAAGATATTCCGGCAAAGGAACAGCTGGTAGAAGAACTGTGCCAGGTGAAAGGCATGACCAGCATTTCCTACAGCATCAATCAGGAAAAGACCAATGTGATCATGGGAAAAGAGATCGTAAATTTATATGGCCCTGGTTACATCACTGATAATATTGGAAATGTGACCTATCAGATCTCTTCGTTGTCCTTTTATCAGGTCAATCCGGTGCAGACGGAAAAATTGTATGGAACAGCCCTGGAATATGCGGGACTGACCGGAAATGAAACAGTCTGGGATCTGTACTGCGGAATAGGAACCATTTCCCTGTTTTTAGCCCAGAATGCAAAGAAGGTCTACGGTGTTGAGATTGTTCCCCAGGCCATTGAAGATGCCAGAAGGAATGCTGCCTTAAATAACATTACCAATGCAGAATTCTTCACCGGAAAGGCAGAGGAAGTCCTTCCGGAACAGTATGAAAAGAACAAAGTCTACGCCGATGTCATCGTAGTAGACCCCCCAAGAAAAGGCTGCGACCAGGTCTGCCTGGATACCATTTTAAAAATGGCACCGAAACGGGTGGTTTATGTCAGCTGCGACTCCTCTACGCTGGCAAGAGATTTAAGATATCTTGCAGATGGCGGGTATGAGGTAGAGAAGGTAAGATGCTGCGATATGTTTGGGCAGAGTTGTCATGTTGAGACGGTTGTGGGTCTGAACAGAAAAATATAAAAGTGAGATCAAAACAGATACCGGAAAGTGGCTTAAAAACTACGTTTCGGTATATTTTTTATATAAATTTTAAATAATACTTGAAAAAATCTTATCAATATGTTAGTATAAAAAAGCAAACGGAAAACGATTTCCATTATGCAGATTGGAACAATATGAACAAAGACAAAGTAACTATCCATGATGTGGCGAGAGCAGCGAATGTTTCTCCAGCCACGGTTTCCAGAGTTTTAAACAACTCAGACCATCCGGTAAAGCCGGAGTTAAAGGAAAAGATCCTTCTTGCTTCCAAGCAGTTAGGATATATCCCAAATCTTCAGGCCAGAAACTTAAAGAGCAAAAAAAGTACATCCATCGGGATCATTATTCCGTCCATTGCGAACCCCTTTTATCCATCTATTGTAAGAGGGATCGAAGATGAGATCGTCAGCCGGAATTATCACATGTCCATATCAAGCTGTGACAGAGATAAAGAGCGGATCAACTACAGTATTGAAAATATGCTGGCAGTCAACGTTCAGGGAATTATCAGCATTTACATTGATGAGATCCCGGAAGCTATGTTTCGCCTGGTAAAACGTGGTGGAGTTGCTTTAAATGTTGTTTCTAACGGTATCTGTATACCGGATATGCACACCATTATGGTAGATAAGGTAGAAGAATGCGAGTTGGCAGTACAGCATCTGCTGGATCTGGGACATAAAAAAGTTGCTATGCTGTTTGACAAGCTGGATAACTCCATCCGAAGAAGCCGTCTGACCGGTTATAAGCAGGTGCTGGGAAAAGCGAAGATCCCATATCGGGAAGAATATGTTTATATCTGGGGACGTGATGCTGTCGCTGATGTAACAGAATCCGCGGATAAAGGATATTATCTGACAAAGGCTCTTTTAGAGAGAACTCCGGAAGTTACTGCTTTTGTGTGTATGAACGATGCCATGGCATTAGGTGCTTTCAAAGCAGTCCGGGAAGCCGGAAAAAAAGTGCCGGATGATTATTCCATTGTCGGATTCGATGATCTGGTATTTGCAGACTCCGTTGATCCGGCACTTACCACAGTAGGACTGGAGCAGTATCTCTGGGGAAAGAAGCTTGCACAGTATTATTTTTCTTTGCTAGAGCATCCGGAAGTGAAAGAATCCTGTGTAAGCGAGGAAGAAGTTCTGGTAAAATCTAGACTGATCGTACGCCAGAGTACAAAGAGGATCGGCTAAATACAAGTTGGCCATATAGAAGATATAAACAGACAAGTTACCTTTTGGTGATATCGTCACATATGTTTTGCACACCACATCCGGTGTGCAAAAAAATCAGGAAAATGGAAAACGATTTCCATATATTTTTTACCCAATGTGGAAAACGATTTCCACACAAAATCAAGGCTATGTACAGTGATCACACTGTATGAGTATAAAACCAAAAACATTTTATGTATTAGAAAGGGGTACTTATTATGAGAAAAATGTTTTATGTAATGTGTGCAGCAGGCGTAGCAGCATCTTTAGCAGGATGTACAAAGATGGACACAGCAGCTACCACGGCAGCACCGGCAGCTACAGAGGCACCTGCCAAGGAGGAAACAAAAGCAGAGGAGAAGACAGAAACAGCAGCAGAACCGGAGGTAAAACTGATCGGTGCCCATGTTAATACGGTGGACAGTTCCTATCAGGCTGGTTTCGATGCTATGAAAGAAAAACTGGAAGAGGTATCCGGCGGAAAGATGACTGTTGAGATCCATCCAAATGGAGAGTTAGGCGGAAACGAAGCAGAATTGGTTGAGAAGATGGCAACAGGAACCGTTGATATGATCGTTGCTTCTCCAAACTTCGTAGCAACCACCGGTGTTAAAGAAGCAGACCTGTTCTCCATCCCATTCCTTTACACAGGCTTAGATCATTGGACAGCAGTTGTAGACGGTGAAGTTGGACAGACCATTACAGATAAGATCAATGCAGGCGGCGTTCTTCATAACTTAGGCTACTGGAGCTGCGGTACCAGAGAGTACTTCGGTGTTAAACCTGTAAATACAGTAGAAGATTTCAAGAACGTAAAGATCCGTGTCCAGGACTCTGATATAGTACGTTCCGTATGGTCCGCACTGGGAGCAAACCCAACAACACTGGCTTATAACGAGCTGTACAGCGGACTTCAGAACCATGTAATCGACGCAGCAGAGAATGACCTTGGAAACATCTTACTGCAGAAGTTCTATGAAGCTGGTCCTTACGTATCTCTGACTGACCATGACATTGCAACCAGAATGTTCCTGATCGGAGCTAACAAGTACAACAGCTTAACTGATGAGCAGAAGCAGTGGGTAGATGAAGCAGCAGAATATGCCTGCAAAGAGCAGAGAGCATTTGATAAAGACCTGAACGATAAAGCGCTTGAGACTATCAAGGAAAATGGCGGTATCGTAAACGAAGTAGATAAAGACAGCCTGATCGCAGCTTGTGCAGACGCAAAAGATGCAGCAGCAGAGAAGATCGGTGTAACTGATCTCTACAACAAGGTAAATGAAGCAGCAAAATAAGCAGGCATAGCAGATACGGCATTGTAAGGAAAACGCGTATGGCTGTGTAGATAGTTGTACGCGTTTTTCATATGTTTTTCCAGAATGTTTTGCACCTGATCCCGTGAAAAGATTCCGGGAGAACATTGAAAATGGAGGTTTTAACGTGAAAAAGATATGTGATCTGATGGAAAAAGTTCTGTATATCGTAGGAATGGCATCTGTTGCAGTTTTCTTTGTGTGCACCACAGTACAGGTATGTTCCCGTGTATTCGGATTCCAGGCGGCTTTTACAGAAGAAGTTGCCAACGCCGCTCTGGCATGGTGCTGCTTTATCGGATCAGCACCAATGGTTCGCTCCAATGAACACTTTAAATTTACAGCATTAACCGAAAAATTAAAAGGAAAATCCCTTTTTGCAGATGAACTGGCAGGACATATATTTGTCCTGATCTTCAACCTGGTGGTTGGCATTTACGGCATTAAGCTGGTACAGCAGTTTGCAGCATGGAAAATGACTTCTATGTCGGTAAGTAAAGGATGGAGCTGGTTATGTGTTCCCATCTTTGGCCTTACAGCAGCAGTGTTCTCTGTAGAAAATATCATAGATTGTATCAAACATCCTGACAGAGGCCAGGTAGAAGATGCAGTTGAAAAGGCAATGAAGGAGGCAGAGTTATGATCCTGGTACTGGTAGCAGCGTTTTTAGTTTTATTATTTGCAGGAATCCCCATTGCCTATATCCTGGGTCTGGTGGCACTCCTTGGTATTTCCCAGTTAAATTCTATTTCTTTAATTACAGTTGTACAGAAAATGTTTACCGGCCTGAACAGCTTTACACTGCTTGCAGTTCCGCTGTTCGTTCTGGCAGCAAACATTATGAACCGTGCTAAGATCAGTGAGAAACTGATCCAGTTCTGTAATGGTATCGTAGGAAGATTCCCAGGCGGTCTTGCCTATGCAAATGTATTAGTATCTATGTTATTTGCCGGAATTTCCGGTTCTTCCCAGGCTGATACAGCAGGTATCGGTTCTATTCTGATCCCGGCTATGGAGGAAGAAGGTTACAATCAGGAAACTTCCGTAGGTGTAACTGCGGCTTCTTCTACTATCGGTATCGTTATCCCGCCATCTATTCCTATGGTCGTTTACTCTTCCGTAGCAGGCGCATCCATCGGCGCTCTGTTTTTAGGCGGTGTTGTTCCGGGTATCCTGATCGGTCTTGGACAGATGTTTGTTATTTTCATGGGAAATAAGAAATATCATTATCCAAAACAGGATCCAATGTCATTTAAAGACTTTTTAAAGCTGGCTATAAAATGTCTTCCTCCAGTATTAACACCTGTTATTATTATCGGCGGCGTTATCGGAGGCCTGTGTACAGCAACTGAGTCCGCAGCGATTGCATGTATCTACGCGATCATCCTTGGTGTATTCGTATTTAAGAACCTTTCTTTAAAAGATGTAAAACCATTACTTTATGACACACTGCGTACCAGCGCCACTTCTCTGTTTGCTCTGGCAACCGCAAATGCTTTGGGACAGCTTTTAAGCTACTACAATGTAAGTACCAGCGTTCAGCAGATGTTCGCTACCTACTTCCCATATAAGTGGCAGTTCTTGCTGGCTGTGATCGGATTCTATTTATTCCTTGGAACATTTATGGATGCTATTCCTGCAATGATCCTGTTCGTTCCTGTATTAATGCCTGTTGCAACCGCATTTGGCATCACACCAGTACAGTTAGGTCTGATCATCGTTATTACACTGGCAGTTGGTCAGGTAACACCTCCTTACGGTCTGTGTCTGCTGATCGCAGGAAGGATTTCCGGAATGAGTGTGCAAAAGTCGTTTAAGGCTGTTATCCCGTATATCATGGTTTCTGTAGTAGTAGTAGTGCTGATCGCATTTTTACCGGATATCGCCTTTGCATTACCGAAACTTATTAAGCCAGAGTGGTTTTAACATGTAATTCTAAAGGAGGGATTTCTCATGGAGAAAAAGAAGGTAGCGATCGTCACATTAGGTGACAGCCGTCGCGAATTTTATAAAAAGAGAGAAGCAATTGTAGCAAGCGAGATTGAAAAGGTAAAAAAGGCCTTTGGGGATAAATATGACCTTTATATCTCACCTATTGTATTTGACACAGAAGATGGACAGAATATTTCTGATGAGATCAAGAAACAGGGCATTGAAGCTGTGATCATCCATGTGCCTATCTGGGCAACCCCATCTTTAGCATTCCGCATTGCCTATGGAACTTCCTATCCGGTGTTGCTGTTAGGAAATTTGCAGCGCAATACGTCCAGCCTTGTAACACTGTTGGCAGTTGGGGGTATGTTGGACCAGACCGGAAAGAAGTGTATCCGTGTATCAGGTGATTATGAAGATCCACAGATCCAGGAAAAGGTAGATAACTTTGTAAAAGGTGTTTATGTGGCAGAAGGCATCCGCCGTTCCAGCTATGGAATGATCGGCGGAAGAAGTATTGGTATTGGGACTACGGTAGCAGATCCAAGCCAGTGGCAGAGTACCTTTGGGGTAGAGTTTGACCACTGCGACCAGTATGAGATCGTATACCGTGCAAAGGCACTGGACGAAGAACGTGTCCAGAAGCATTTAAAGTGGGTAAAGGAAAATGTCCCGAGGATCGAATACGGTGACAAGTTTACAGAGAAAACACTGGAATTACAGGTACGCAGTTATCTGGCGTTAAAGGATATGGCTGCGGAAAAGAAATATAACTTCATGGGCATCAAGTGCCAGCAGGATATGAGTGACCATTTTGTTCTCCAGTGTCTGGGCGTGGCATTATTAAACAACCCATATGACGCAGACGGCGAAAAGACACCGATCCCTACCTCCTGCGAGTGTGACTGCGACGGTGCTATGACCATGCGCATCTTAAATCTGTGCGCAGAAGGAAAGCCTTCCTGTTTGCTGGACATCAAGTTCTTTGACGGAAACGATAAGGAATTTGTACTGGCAAACTGCGGCAGCGTGGCACCATATTTCGCTGATCCGGACAACAAAGAAGAAGCTATGAAGAAGATCGCTTTAATGCCTCATATCTTCGGGGAAGCAGGCGGTGCATCCATCCAGTTTATCTCCAAACCAGGTGATGTAACGGTTGCCAGACTGTTCCGCAGCAATGGGAAATATGTATTAGGCTGCTTTGAAGGAACCACAAAGATGTATCCTCTTGAGAAGTTAAAAGAGACTACATACTGCTATCCACATGCATTCGTAGAAGCAGAGGCAGACTATGAAAAGTTCTACGAGAAGATCAACTCAAACCATCTGCATATGGTTTATGGAAAGTATGCGAAGGTTTTGAAGATGTTCTGCGAGATCGTGGGAATTGAGTATATCTGCTTTAATAAGTAGTGTTTATATAAAAAACAAATGAATGAGTTGTAAAATTTACAGGTTTACACAGCAACGTCAAAATGTTATGATACTGGTACATTATTTACGAAAACGATATACCGGTGTCCTGAGGCCAGAAATCTTCCTGCAAGCAGGCTTGCATCAGATTTCTGGCCTTTTGGCTATGGTATTATCATGATGTTGTGGCAAAAGGTATTTTGCGGTGATCAACAGAAGGTGAGGGGAAATGTATGAGACTCTTATACGAGTTATCCTGGTTATGGGAGATGATAGGTATCGCCATGGCTGCTGCGGTTGTCTGCGTGGCTTGTGCTGCGCTGATCTGTAAGGCAGCAAAGAAGAAACTCAGCAGAAAAGTGATAGCAGTTGTTGCTGCTGCAGCGTTTGCGGGCGCTGTTTTGGCAGTTATTCTAATCGCGCGGACACCTATGCCCCTTTGAATGTATTCTTGAAAACACGAGCTTACTTATATGGTTTAAGATAAAATTAACCCCTTTTTCCAGGGAAATGTGCTATACTACTAGAACAGCAGTTACCAAGGAGAAAGGCGGGGAAAAGTATTATGAACAAGGTGATTACAGTGAGCCGTGAATTCGGCAGCGGTGGAAGAGAACTGGGTGTGAAGCTGGCAGAGGCGCTGGGGATTCCTTTTTATGACAAGGAACTGATCTCCATGGCAGCAGATGATATTAATATTGCAGAGGAAGCGTTCCGCAAATATGATGAGCATGTGATCGAGGACGATCCTTTGGATCACAAGATCCATCATTCTTTTTCGGAGTTGTATAAAGTGCCTATGTCTGATCAGATTTTTGTGGCCCAGTCCAATGTGATCCGCAGACTGGCTTCTCATGGCCCATGTGTGATCGTAGGACGCTGCGCAGATATGATCCTGGAGGACAGCGTGAACATTTTCATATATTCAAAAATGAAACAGCGCATAAAACGTCTGATGGAACTGGAACCGGAAGAAGGCATCAACGAAAAAGACATGGAAATGAAGATCCGTGCTGTTGACCGCAAGCGCCGGGATTATTACCAGTATTATACTGGAAATACCTGGGGAAGAGCCCAGAATTATCATCTTTGCGTGGACAGCAGTTTAGTTGGCGTTGACGGCTGTTTAAGAGCTGCTCTGGCATATCTGGAAGATGTGTGCAAAGATGAAGAAAAGCCGGAAGATGGCGAAAAAGAAACCGTATAACGGAAAAAGAAAAATATCGGAATGCAATTAAAGACCGTGAATAATTCCCGTCCATAAGACTCATAATAAGAATGTACAAAGGAAGTACAGATCAAAAAACAGGTGAGTCCATGGAAAAACCGGGAAAGAAACTGAAGAAATTTTTTATTATAACAGGAATCACAGGAATGGTGTATGCAGGTCTTAAATACCTGCTGCCACTTGTGGTTCCTCTTTTATTGGGTTATACACTGGCACTGCTCCTTCGGCCGTCAGCCCGGTTTTTACAGCACCGGATTACAGTGCGTATATTTGGAAAAAAATGGAAGCCATCACTGGGACTGATCGGATCGGTACAGTTACTGATCTTAGCGGTGCTTGGAAGTTTTCTGCTGACTTTGGGCATCCGCCGTCTGTGGGAAGAAACGTCTACTTTGATGAACCAGCTTCCTGTATGGCTGGATGGGCTTTATTTCTGGATCGAGGAAAAATGTTCCGGTCTTGAGAAGCGGTTCGGCCTTGATCCCGGCTGGGGAATCCATGTGGCAGGAAGTATGATCGAAGCAGGAACAAAGTATGTGAAAGAGAAATCGGTGCCGTCCTTGATGGTTGGCTCTTATTATACAGCCGGAGTTATAGGTCGTATTGGATTTATAAGCCTGTTTTCTTTCTGCAGCGCCATTTTAAGCTTACAGGAAATGGAAGAGTTAAAAGAACGGCGGGACCGGTCTGTTTTCAGCCGGGAGTTCCGTCTGATCGGTGACAGGCTGGTAAGCACCGGGAAAGTGTGGTTTAAAAGCCAGGGGATCATATTTTTACTTACCTCATTTTTGTGTACAATAGGCATGTTTTTGGTGGGAAATCCATGTCCTGTCCTTGTGGGAATGGGGATTGGTATCATGGATGCCTTTCCGGTATTAGGAACAGGAACGGTGCTGGTGCCGTGGGCGGTCATTGAGATTGCCATGGGAAGCTGGAAAACAGCATTGATCTTAACAGGTTTATATCTGATCTGTACTTTTATGCGGCAGTTCCTGGAAGTACATCTTATGAGTGGACAGATGGGGCTTTCGCCTTTTGAGACACTGGGGGCAGTGTATGTGGGACTGAAACTGTTTGGGATAGCAGGGCTGTTTCTGGGGCCGCTGGGATTGTTGCTGATCGAGGATATGACAGAATTATTGATCACGCAGCCTATGAACGATGAACAGAGGCATAATGAAACAAATAAGTCAGCTATGATAGACGGTGGTAACCGTTTTATGTCCCATTGACAAAAATCCCGTTCTGGCGTAAAATCGAAAGGAAATGACGTAAATCAAAGAGGATCTATGAAATTCCATGAAAATGGCGTTGAAGGGGATCATTAAGTCGGACAGCCCGTTACAGAGAGAGGAACACTGGTGGAAGTTCCTTACGAAAGCGTGACCCAACCTGCCCTGGAGCTCTGTATGATAAATGCAGCGTATTTCCTGCGTTAGAGGATAAACAAGAGGGTTTCTGCAGAGGTAAAATGTCATTTGCCTCAACATTTTTGCAGGAACTAAGAAGGGTGGTACCGCCGAGTCATTCGGTCCCTTGCAGTAAGTTGATGCATGGGATCGGATGGCTCTTTTGATTTTATGTACTCTCGAAACCTTTCCTGCACTTGCCTTTGCGGCTGATTTTCCGCCAGTCGCGCCCAAATTTCATCAACGTACGCACCGCGTACGCCTCAGAAATTTGGGCACAACTGACAAAAAATCTTCTCGCAAAATCAAGTACAAAAAGGTTCCGAGAGTACATGGTTTAAAAAGAAAGAAATAAAAAGGAGAAAAATCATGGCAGACAACAAAAAAATGGTAGAAGCGATCACATCCATGGACACTGACTTTGCCCAGTGGTATACCGATGTGGTTAAAAAAGCAGAGCTGTGCGATTATGCAAGCGTAAAGGGCTGTATGGTCATCAAGCCAGCTGGATATGCGATCTGGGAGAACATCCAGAAAGAACTGGACCGCAGATTTAAAGAGACAGGTGTACAGAACGTATACATGCCTATTTTCATTCCGGAAAGCCTGTTAGAGAAGGAAAAAGACCATGTAGAAGGTTTCGCACCGGAAGTTGCATGGGTAACTCATGGCGGATTAGAGCCACTTCAGGAGAGACTTTGCGTAAGACCTACTTCTGAGACTCTGTTCTGCGATTTCTATGCAAGAGACATCCATTCTTACCGTGACCTTCCAAAGGTATACAACCAGTGGTGCTCTGTTGTTCGTTGGGAGAAGACAACCCGTCCATTCCTTCGTTCCAGAGAGTTCTTATGGCAGGAAGGACATACTGCTCATGCAACTGCTGAAGAGGCAGAGGAACGTACCATCCAGATGTTAAATGTATACGCTGATTTCTGCGAGCAGGTTTTAGCGATCCCGGTTATCAAGGGACAGAAGACTGATAAGGAGAAATTTGCAGGCGCAGAGGCTACTTACACCATCGAGTCCCTGATGCATGATGGTAAGGCATTACAGTCCGGTACCAGCCACAACTTCGGTGACGGCTTTGCAAAGGCATTTGATATCCAGTTTACTGATAAAGACAATACATTAAAGCATGTTTACCAGACTTCCTGGGGTATGACAACCCGTATGATCGGCGCTATCATCATGGTACATGGTGATGACAATGGTCTGGTACTGCCTCCAAGAATTGCTCCTGTACAGATCATGGTAGTTCCGATCCAGCAGAAGAAGGAAGGCGTATTAGACAAGGCATTCGAGTTAAGAGACCGTCTGATCAAGTCCGGCTTCTCTGTAAAGGTAGACGACAGCGACAAGAGCCCGGGCTGGAAGTTTGCTGACTGCGAGATGCGTGGTATCCCGTTAAGAGTAGAGATCGGACCAAAGGATATGGAAAACAACCAGGCTGTTCTGGTACGCCGCGATACCCACGAAAAGACCGTTGTTTCCCTGGACGAGTTAGAAGCAAAGGCAGCAGAACTGCTTGATACCATCCAGCATGACATGTTAGAGAAGGCAAGAAAGCACAGAGATGCCCACACTTATACCGCTTTAGGCTGGGATGAGTTCGTTGAGACCATTAACACAAAGCCAGGTTTCGTAAAGGCTATGTGGTGCGGATGCCAGGAATGCGAAGACAAGATCAAGGAAGTAACCGGCGCAACTTCCAGATGCATGCCATTTGAGCAGGAAACTCTGTCTGACAAGTGTGTATGCTGCGGAAAGCCAGCTAAGAAGATGGTTTACTGGGGACGTGCATATTAATATGAAAATGAATATCCCGGAACCTGCAAGAAAGATCATTGACAGGTTAAATGAACATGGTTACGAGGCCTATGTAGTAGGCGGCTGTGTCCGGGACATGATCCTGAAAAGAGAGCCGGGAGACTGGGATATTACCACCAGTGCCAGACCGGAGCAGGTCAAGGCTCTCTTTACCAGGACACTGGATACAGGCATACAGCATGGCACTGTGACCATTATGGTTGGAAAAGAGGGATATGAGGTAACTACATTCCGGGTGGACGGCGATTATACAGATGGCCGACACCCGGATACTGTTACTTTTACCCCTTCTCTTGAAGAAGATTTAAAGCGCCGTGACTTTACTATTAACGCCATGGCTTATAATCACAATACAGGCCTGGTGGATATTTTCGGCGGCAGGGAAGACATTGACCGTAAAGTGATCCGCTGCGTTGGAAATCCAACGGAACGTTTTACAGAAGATGCCCTGCGTATCCTGCGGGCTATCCGTTTTTCTGCCCAGCTGGGATTTGAGATCGAAGATGCCACACGGCAGGCGATCACAGAAATCGCTCCAAATCTGATCCACGTAAGCAAAGAACGTATCCAGGTGGAACTGACCAAGCTGCTTTTAAGTGACCGGCCACAGACTATGAAGCTGGTATATGAAACAGGCATCAGCCCCTATGTTTCTGAAACATTTCACAAAATGGGAGAAATGCTTGCAGATATGCCGATTACTGTTCCTGCAAAAAAGGCCCTTCGCTGGGCTTTATTTTTAAGAAAAGGAACACCGGAGCAGTCAGTGCGCATTTTACGGGATCTGAAACTGGATAATGATACTATTTACCAGGTAAAGGTGCTGACTGGTTGGATCGAAAGATCCATTTGCGGGGAGATCGCTCTTCCAGATGGAAAAACAGATGAAATGTGTACGCTGGAAACGGCAGCAGAACTGGAATTTATGCCAGGTATCGAAAGCAAGCCTCAGATCCGTAAAGTCATGAGCCAGATGGAACCGGAATTATTTGATGATCTGTTAAATATTAAGCTGTGTCTGGCAAAAGAGGCAGCAAAAGACAAGGATAGCGAAAGTGTGGCGGTAAGGCAGTTAGAGCGGATCTGTGCATTGCGGGATGAGATCCGCGCAGACGGTGACTGCATTTCCTTAAAAATGCTTGCTGTTACCGGAAATGACCTGATAAAAGCCGGAATGAAGCCGGGAAAAGAAGTGGGGCAGACATTGCATCATTTTCTGGAACTGGTTTTGGAAGAGCCGGAGAAGAACAGCAGAGAATACCTTCTTGGAATGTTAAAAGTATAAAACAGTTAATAGATTTGCAAAATAGCACAGAGTATATTTATAGATAAATAGTCAGCTTTTAAATTTATTTGTTACTATGTTTTACAAAATTATTTAGGTTAATAAAAAAATAATCATGTATGTTTTTACTTAATTTTAATGATGTATGTGTATAAAAAACATTGCAATATTTACAAAGGTTGGCTATAATATTGGATACATGATGTGAACATCACAGTTCAAGGAGGATTTGAAAATGAAATTAATCAACACAGAAAAAGCACCAGGCGCAATCGGACCTTATTCTCAGGGTTTTGAAGTAAACGGTATTGTTTATACTTCCGGTCAGATCCCGGTAAATCCAGCTGACGGCACTGTACCAGAAGGCATCGCTGCACAGGCTGAGCAGAGCTGCAAGAACGTAGGAGCTATCCTGGAAGCAGCAGGAAGCGGCTATGACAAAGTTATCAAGACCACCTGCTTCTTAGCAGATATGGGCGATTTCGCAGCATTCAACGAAGTATACGCTAAGTACTTTACTTCTAAGCCAGCTAGAAGCTGCGTAGCAGTTAAGTCTCTTCCAAAGGGCGTTCTTTGCGAGATCGAAGCAATCGCTGAGAAATAAGTAATAGTTGTGAAATAAAAATGGCTGCAGTTTCTTAGAAGCTGCAGCTTTTTTTCGCTTAAAATGGAAGTGGGAAACGCGCCCGGGGGCGCGTTGCAGGCTGTGAAGCGTTTGGAGCAGAACGGAAAGCGGTGCAAGGCCATTTATCAGGTACGGAGAGGTTTTAAATATGAAGAATAACATTGTGATCATGAATTTCAGTGGAGTTTACGAAGTGCAGGGCCTAAAGGCAGTGCTGGAGGCAGGAAAAACAAATAATCATATTATTTCCCAGTTGGACTGCCAGGACATTCCGGGGACTAACTGCTATTGTGATAGCCTGGCAGAGGAAGAGATCGGAAAGAGAATTGTCCCATTTGGTCCGGAAGGACTGCATTTTTTAGACTCCGGCAATTACCATTATCTGACGAAGCTGTGGCTGGAGCTGGTAAAAGTACCCTTTGAACTGTTAGTATTTGACCATCACACAGATATGCAGCGTCCGGCATTTGGTGGGATCTTATCCTGCGGTGGCTGGATCCGGGAAGCATTGGAGACTAATGAAAATTTAAAGCATGTAATTCTGGTGGGACCACCGGAAACTGCCATGGAAGAAACAAAAAGGGAGCTTTTGGAAGACGGGGAAGAATTGATCAGGAAAGTAACCTGGATCTCTGAGGAAGAATTTCTTCAAAATGTGGAAAAGCCGGATGGAATAAAGAAACTTTGTGGACAGTGCAAAGAAAATGATTTAGGAGCCGATGAAAAGGATCCATTGCCACTGTATATTTCCATTGATAAAGATATTTTATCAGAGTCTGAAGGAAAGACCAACTGGGATCAGGGAAATGTGGCTTCAAATCAGGTTTTACATTTTATAGATGCGTATATGCAGCAGACACCGGATAAAACGCTTATTGGTGTGGATGTATGCGGGGAAGACCCGGAAGCAGACAGTGAGGAAGTTCAGGCGGTCTGCCAGGAAACCAGTGAAAAAATCTGCAGCTTTGTAATGACATTGTTTAAAGCGGATTAAAAAGTAAAAATCTGCCAGTTATCCCCGTCGGATCAGACGGGGATTTTTGCTGTATATTTTAAAGAATTTTCCATGCCACCAAAGCCAGGATGACCAGAAAGATCACATTATAAAGTGTAAATATCTTCATATAGCGCCCGGTATACGCATTTTCTGTCCCCACATAAAAACGATAGGAGATCAGACTGGCTAAGGATGCGATCAGAGTTCCAAGGCCGCCGATATTGACCCCGTACAGCAGAGGTGTGACCTTGTCTGTAAAGCTTGAAAGCAGGATGGCAGCAGGTACATTGCTGATGCACTGGCTTAAAAGGATCCCAGCGCCCAGTTCACGTCCCCGGATCAGTTTGTGGAGCAGGTCAGATACTGCCGGGATGTTCTGCACATTTCCGATGAACAGAAAAAAGAAAACAAACGTTAAAAGCAGAAAGTAATCTGCTTTATGGAACAATGCCCGGTTGGTAAAAAGCAAAGTTACGAGGACGAGAATCAGCATAACAGGATATGGGATCAGGTGGGATACGCATCCCAGACAGACCACAAAAAGAGCCAGGTAAACAGCCAGCTTTTTCTGTTCTGGTTGTTCTTCTACTGGTTGGGAAGCTATGTCTACAGATGCAGAGGGAAGCATGCAGGCTGCCGCAACCAGCAAAATCAGAGAAAGGGCTGTAAGGGGAAGCATACGCATCAAGAAAGTCCCTGTGGAAACAGAAAAGGCAGAGGCCAGATACAGGTTCTGGGGATTACCTACAGGTGTGAACATGCTTCCTAAATTTGCTCCGATAGTCTGCAAAACAATGGTGGAGATCAACAGTTTTTGCTGTCCGGTCATAGTCAGGATCATAATGCCAAAAGGCACGAATGTAAGCAGCGATACATCATTGGTGATGAACATGCTGGAAAAGAAGCACAGCAGGGAAAGCACCAGTATTAATTGCCGTGTAGTCCGTACTTTTGTAAGCAGTGCAGAGCCGAGAAAATGAAAAAGACCAATACTCTGAAATCCAGCCACCACCAGCATAAGACAGAAAAGCAGGGAAAGGACCCGGAAGTCGATATACCCTATATAAGCGGCAGAGGGATGTACAAAGAATGCGGAAATAAAGGCTAAAATTCCGGCAACACATAATACAGTTTCTTTTTTAAAAAGCGGATACAGGTATCTACAAAAGGTTTCATAATCAACATGTCCTTTACAATATTCAATCAACAAATTCAGTTTATTCAAAATAAAAGTATACAGCGACTGGTGGAATTTGTAAAATCAAAATGAAAATGGTATACTACAATAATTAGCTTACTCAGGAACAATGCAATGAAGATGAAGAGGTGCTGTGTATATGGAGATTGACATTGAGAAACTGACTTGTGGAATACAGTTGACAGATATAGAGCGGAATGTATTGGAATATCTGCTGACTCATCTTGATCAGGCTTTAAAATTAGGGGTACGGGGAGTGGCCCGGGAAAACTTTACGTCTACATCCACAGTTATGAGACTTTCACGTAAACTGGGTTATAATGGTTTTATTGAGATGTATTATAAACTTCTGGGAGCAGTGGGCGGTGTCAGCCGTGGTTATGAGGTAAATGAAGATTTTGTCAGCCATTTTGCAGGAAAGGAAGCTGTATCTTTGGAAAACTACCAGAACCTGCGCAGGGCGGCAGAAAAAATCTGCGCAACGCCGGATACTGTATTTATTTATGGTATGGGCTTTTCCTCTATGATGGCAAATTATCTGGGAAAAAAACTTCTGGTTTTGGGTATTAAATGTATTTTATCAGATGGGGCAGAT
>ENA-OQDL01000254-OQDL01000254.1-human-gut-metagenome-genome-assembly--contig:-NODE-254-length-36554-cov-5.654295_pt1 | contig 36554 bp, 27 predicted proteins | sample MGYA00242782_ERZ504609 | MGnify/ENA primary metagenome ERZ504609 (study PRJEB26092, sample SAMD00036320) | human gut metagenome | host: Homo sapiens | study: EMG produced TPA metagenomics assembly of... | reverse complement strand
GATTAACAAAATGAACAAACAAAACCAAAAAAATCGCACAGGAAAAAAGAAGAATCGAGAGAGAGAAGGCAGAAAAGAAGGCAAAGGTTGTGAATCTGCTGAAATTCTGGGTGCCGGTAGTGGCAGTCGTTGTGGTAGTCATAGTGCTAATCTGGGCAGTTGCGACATCGGGCGGTTCATCGTCAAAGGGCACTGATGGTACAGAAGCTGCATCACAGACCACGGAATCTCAGGCATCCGAGACACAAAGCAGTGATTCACAGACAGAGGCAGCAACACTTAATACAGAGGTTGACACGGTTGCAGAAAATGGAGATAAGGTAAATATTGACTACACCGGATATATGGACGGTGAAAAATTCGAGGGTGGAAGCACTGATGGACAGGGCACAGACCTGGTGCTTGGCTCAGGCAGCTATATAGATGGCTTTGAGGACGGAGTGGTAGGTCACAAGGTGGGAGAAACCTTTGATTTAAACCTTAAATTCCCGGATGATTATAAGGCAAATACAGAACTAGCCGGAAAGGATGTTACGTTTGAGGTGACTCTTAACGGTGTATATAAATAAAGAGGATAACACACATATATGGAAAAATCGTTTGAAGAGGTACTGGTACAGTTTTATGTTGACCAGTACAGGGAGAATGCGAAGAGAAGTACAGGTAAGCCTGTAAAGCTGGCACACTATATTCACAGGCTAAATAACAAAGCAAAATCAATTAAATATGCGCGATTTTCAAAAAACGAGACAATAGCACTCGACAAGCTGCATCAGGAAATAAAAAGGCTTGCATTGATCACCTACTATTCCAACAATAAGAATGCAAGGCAGATTTTAAATAGAGAAATCCTTCCGCAGCTCGTCAGGGTGGATATGGAGCAGTTTGATGAGAATGAGGCAGAGTATCTCACAGAGGATTTTCTAAAGCTTTTGCGCAAGGAGTATATAGGTGCGATATGTACAAGGAGCATGAAGGCGCTTTACAATGAGTACCGCAGCAAGGAGCTTAGAAGAGAGATTGTCACGCTGGTTCCGGCACGGCCGGAGCTTGAGTTTCCAAAAGCACAGAGCATGAAAAGGCGTTTCATACTCCATATAGGCCCGACTAACAGCGGTAAGACATATCAGGCGCTTGAGAGGCTTAAGCTGGCGCAAAACGGAGTTTATCTGGGGCCGCTTCGCCTTCTGGCACTTGAGGTATATGAGAAGATGAATGATGCAGGCATACCATGCACCATGCTTACAGGTCAGGAGTGTCTTGAGGTATCAGACAGCAGAATTACAGCATCGACGGTGGAGATGCTTGACTGTGACAAGGAATATGATATCGCAGTGATTGATGAGGCACAGATGGTTGCAGATGATGACAGGGGACATTCATGGACCAGGGCAATTCTTGGTACACTTGCAGGAGAGATTCATATATGCATGAGTCCGGTGGCAAAGGATGTAGTCATTCATCTGATTAATCTGTGCCACGACGAGTATGAGATAAGGGAGTATGAGAGAAAGACAGCTCTAAAGCTGGAGGATAAGCCTTTTTCATTTCCGCAGGATGTGAGAGAGGGCGATGCCTTTATCGTATTTTCAAAGAAGTCGGTACTCAATATAGCAGGGCGTTTGGAGGAAAACGGCATAAAGCCAAGTGTCATATACGGAAGTCTGCCACCGGAAATAAGGCGCAGGCAGATGACGCTTTTTAATGAGAAAAAGACACAGGTTGTCGTGTCAACAGATGCGATAGGAATGGGACTCAATCTGCCGGTCAGAAGAATTGTATTTCTGGAGGTGGAAAAGTTTGACGGAGTATCAAGACGTCCGCTTGTCATCTCTGAGATAAAACAGATAGCGGGCCGTGCAGGCAGATTTGGTCTGTATGATACAGGCTATGTGACAGCTTTGGGACAAAAAAAACTGAATTATCTGAAGAATACGCTAAATATACCGGAGCAGGATATTGATATAGTAAGTCTTGGCTTCCCACAGGTGCTCCTTACAATGGATGCGCCGCTTGATGCGATAATTAAGCTCTGGCATGAGGCAAAGCCATCAGCACCGTTTAGGAAAATCAATGTCGATGAGATATTGTTTTTGTATGGATATGCGTATAAGGAGCGATACTTTATCGCAGATTTTGATGACAAATATCTGCTTTATAAGATGATTACATGTCCTATAGATATAAAGGACAGGGAGCTTGTCAGACAATGGCTGCGCTACTGCATGTCGTATACATCTGATATCTCTCTCGACAAGCCTGATAAGCATTCAAAGTATCAGGGGCTCATGAAATACGAATCCTATTACAAAAAGCTTGATTTGTACTATCAGTTTTCAGTCCGCATGGGCAAAATTGTGGAGGAGGACTGGCTTGAAAACGAGCGCGACAAAACACAGGCAAAGATTATGCAGCTTCTATCAAAGAGCAAGGATGAGTATATTATCAGATGTCGGTATTGCGGCAGAATACTTCCGATTGGAAATTCACGCAATATATGCAGAGACTGCTACAGCATGATACGCAGGTAGCAGCCGGTTTATATTTTACGGTCAAGTCGTTGAATTTAGCTGTCCAATGTGGCATAATAGAAATAAGACCAAAATATGAATGGAGGAAGTTTTTATGGCAAACAATGAGTTACAGATTGCCGGCTCACAAGGTGAACTTAGAATCCGTCCTTACGAGCACCACGCAAAGTATTATGAAACAGATCAGATGGGTATAATCCACCATTCAAACTATGTCAAGTGGATGGAAGAAGCAAGACTTGATTTGATGGATCAGATAGGACTCAACTACAGGCAGATGGAGGATATGGAAATCATAAGTCCGGTGCTGTCGATATCGGTAGAGTATCACAGTATGGTACATTTCGATGATACGGTCGTCATCTACACAAAGCTGCTTAAGTATAACGGAATCAAGATGGAGCTTGAGTATGTCATGAAGGACAAGGAGACAGGCGAGCTTCGCACCACTGCAAAAAGCAGTCACTGTTTTTTGAATAAATCCGGCAAACCAATCTCATTAAAGAGAATGTATCCGGAATTAGATACAAAATTTTTTGAATTTAAAGAGGCATAATAAAATGATACAGGATAGATTAAAAGCATTGAGAAGCGAGATGGCAAAGAGGGGCATCTCGCTGTATGTTGTACCTACTGCTGATTTTCATGAGTCAGAGTATGTAGGAGAGCATTTTAAGGCACGCAAATATATTACAGGCTTCACGGGCTCAGCAGGAACCGCAGTCATCACTATGGATGAGGCCGGACTATGGACAGACGGCAGGTATTTTGTGCAGGCGGCTGCGCAGCTTAAGGATACCACTGTAAAGCTCTTTAAGATTGGCGAGGAGGGCGTACCGACAGTTGATGAGTATATAAAGGATACTCTTTCGGATGGCGGTGTAATAGGCTTTGACGGCAGAGTGGTAAATGCCGCATGGGGCAAAAGACTTTCAGAAATCGCAAAAGAAAAGCACGGCAGCATGTACGTAAATGAGGATCTGATTGACCTTATATGGACTGACAGACCACCTATGTCAAAGGCATCTGTCATGATTTTTGACAATAAATACACAGGTGAGGATATAAGCTCAAAGCTTAAAAGAGTCAGAGAGCAGATGGCACAAAAGGGTGCAACACTTCATCTGATGTCATCACTTTACGATATCGCCTGGCTTTTAAATGTCAGGGGAGGCGACATAAGCTATGTGCCTGTAGTGCTTTCATACCTGGCACTGTCACAGGACAGCTGCATATGGTTTTTGCAGGAAGAGGTTGTGACAGAGACTCTTAAGGCATACCTCGATAAGAATGGTATACAGACAAGACCTTACGATGATTTTTATGAATATGTGAAGCATATTGATGAAAAAGAGACAGTGCTTTTAAATACATCGATTGTAAATTACCGCATCTGCGACAGCCTGCCGGATGGTGTTAAGGTGATTGATGCGGAGGATCCTACAGTTGTCATGAAGGCCGTAAAGAATGAAGTACAGCTTGAAAATCTGCGCAAGGCGCATTTAAAGGATGCAGTTGCGATGTGCAAGTTCATGTACTGGCTTAAGACAAATATAGGTAAGATACCCATGACAGAGATTTCGGCTTCAGATTATCTTGCATCGCTTAGAGCTGAGCAGGAGGGCTTTCTTGATTTGAGCTTTGCCACAATATGCGGATATGCTGATCATGGTGCTATTGTGCATTACTCTGCAACAGAGGAGTCTGACAGGCAGCTTAAGCCTGAGAGTCTTCTTTTGGTTGATTCAGGCGGACATTATCTGGAGGGAACCACAGATATCACGAGGACCTTTGCACTAGGCCCTGTGACTGACGAGATGAAGGATATGTTTACGAGAGTGTGCCGCTCAAATATGAACCTGGCAAATGCAAAGTTTAAGGAGGGATGCTCGGGCCTTAATTTTGATATTCTGGCAAGAGAGCCTTTATGGGAGATCGGCATGGACTACAATCACGGTACCGGACACGGTGTGGGCTATGTGCTCAATGTTCATGAGGGACCAAACAGCTTTCACTGGAAGCAGTACCCGGGCAGAACTGCAGAGCGTGTGATAGAAGAGGGCATGGTCACTACAGATGAGCCGGGCATCTATTTAGAGGGCAAATTCGGTATTCGTACAGAGAATGAGCTTATCTGCCGAAAGGGTGAGAAAAATGAGTATGGCCAGTTCATGTATTTTGAGAATCTGACCTATGTACCGATAGATCTCGATGCGATTGATCCAAATCAGATGACAGACAGGGAAAAGGGATACCTGAACGCTTACCATGCTAGAGTTTATGAGCTTGTTTCACCATTTTTGAATGATGAGGAGGCTCAGTGGCTTAAGAAATATACAAGAGCTATTTAACGTTACTGCCTGCACTGCAGTGTGACCGGCAGCGATTACAACAATATTATAATTGACAGTAAGGAAAGTATCAAAATGAGTGAAAAGCTTGTACTTATAGACGGACACAGTATTTTAAACAGGGCATATCACGGGCTGCCTGATCTGACCAATTCAGAGGGACTTCACACAAATGCAGTCTATGGATTTTTGAATATCATGTTCAAGATTCTTGACGAGGAAAAGCCTGACTATCTGACGGTGGCATTTGATGTGCATGCGCCGACGTTTCGCCACAGAATGTTTGATGCATATAAGGGCACGAGAAAGCCTATGGACGAGGAACTCAGGCAGCAGGTGCCTATGATAAAGGAAATGCTTACCGCTATGGGCATTAAAATCGTGGAAAAGGAAGGCTATGAGGCCGACGATATACTTGGAACCTTATCTGTCAGGGCAGAAAAGGCCGGTATGGATGTCGCCATCATTTCCGGAGACAGAGACCTTTTGCAGCTTGCGACTGACCATGTCATGGTAAGGATTCCAAAGACAAAGAAAACAGGAACCGAGATAGAAAACTACAATACAGCAGATGTTATCGAAAAGTACGGCGTCACTCCAAAGGAATTTATCGATGTAAAGGCTCTGCAGGGAGATACGTCTGATAATATTCCCGGGGTACCCGGTATCGGCGAAAAGACAGCAGGTGCACTTATAGCAAAATATCACTGTATAGAGGCAGTACATGAGGACGCTGAGAATGTAAAGCCGCCAAGGGCTTCAAAGAATATAGTGGAGTACTGGGAGCAGGCGCTTATGAGCAAGGAGCTTGCGACAATCATACTTGATGCGCCGGTTGACTATGAATTTTCTGATGCAAAGCTTAGTGGCGGAGTAGAGTCACTCTACACTGAGGAAGCCTTTTTACTGTGCAAAAGATACGAATTCAAAAACATGCTGTCACGGTTTAATGTGGAGGCTCCTAAAAACAATGCCGAGGAGCATTTTGTGGTAGTAAGGGACTTAAAGACTGCAGAGAGTGTGTTTGAGAAGGCAAAGGGCAGGGAGGTCGCTTTTGCGGTAGTACCGGGAGAGTCTTTGGGAAACAGCGAAAGTGATGGACAGCTAAGTCTGTTTTCGGAGCCGGTTTCTAACGATTATCTTGCTGTTTCGATTTGTTTTTCAGAGGAGGACATTTATTTTATCTGTACAGGTGATGAGATTTCAAGCAGCTTCCTGGATGAAAAATTAAATACCTTGGAAGTAAAGTCATGGATATCACCGGATTTAAAGACCAATCTGCACAGATTTAAGAGCAAAGAGATAAAGGCAGATGACAGAGACAGATATTTTGACATGATGGTGGCTGCATACCTTATCAATCCGCTTGTCGGGGAGTATCCCTATGATGCGGTTGCAAAGGACTATCTGGGGCTTATGCTCTCATCTAAAAAGGATTATCTGGGAAAGCTTGATTTCACGCGGATGATGAAGGAGGATGAGAAAAAGGCAGTGGACTGTGCCTGCTACGAGGTGTATACTGCCTGGAAATCAAAGCCGGTTCTTTTGCAGAAGCTAAAGGAAATGGATATGCTCACGCTTTATAAAGATATCGAGCTCCCGCTCGTTTTCGTGCTGTATGATATGGAAAATGAGGGTATAAGGGCTGATGGAATAAAGCTTAAGGAGTATGGAGACAAGCTTGCTGTTTCGATAACTGAGCTTGAAAAGAAAATATATGAGGCAGCAGGTGAAGAGTTTAATATAAATTCGCCAAAGCAGCTTGGAGTCATTCTCTTTGAAAAGCTTGGACTGCCAAATGAAAAGAAGACAAAGACCGGTTATTCGACTGCGGCAGATGTGCTTGAAAAGCTGGCGCCGGAGTATCCGATTGTTGCGGATATATTGGAATACAGACAGCTCACAAAGCTAAAGAGCACATATGCTGACGGACTTTCGGGATATATTGCATCCGATGGCAAAATCCATACTACCTTAAATCAGACAATCACTGCGACAGGCCGTCTTTCAAGCACAGAGCCTAATCTGCAGAATATCCCGATAAGGATTGAGCTGGGCAAGCTTATCAGAAAGGTATTTCTGCCTGAGGATGGAGATCTGTTTGTTGACTCAGACTACTCGCAGATCGAGCTTCGGGTGCTTGCGGCGCTTTCAGGGGATGAAAGGATGATAGAGGCCTTTAAGAATGATCAGGATATCCACAGAAGTACAGCATCACTTGTGTTTGACACACCGTTTGATGAGGTCACAGACCTTCAAAGAAGAAATGCCAAGGCGGTAAATTTTGGTATCGTTTATGGCATCAGCGCGTTTGGTCTGTCTAACGACCTGGGGATTTCAAGGAAAGAGGCACAGGGCTATATAGACAGCTATTTTGTCAAATATCCAAAGATTAAGGAGTTTTTGGATCAGACGGTTTTGGATGCCAAGAAAAATGGCTATACAAAGACCATGTTTGGACGTATCAGACCGATTCCCGAGCTGAACTCGAGCAATTTCATGCAAAGACAGTTTGGAGAGAGAGTTGCGATGAACTCACCTATTCAGGGTACAGCAGCCGATATCATAAAGATTGCCATGATACGTGTGCATGACAGGCTTCTTGACGAGGGCTTAAAGTCAAGACTTATCCTTCAGGTGCATGATGAGCTTTTAATTGAGACAAAGGAAGCTGAGAAGGATAAAGTGATTAAGCTTCTGGAGAAAGAAATGCGTGGCGCGGTGGACATGAAGGTATCCATGGAGGTGGGCACCGAGTGTGGCTATGACTGGTATGATGCGCATTGATGACAGAAAAGGAAATAGTATGATTTTTATAGGAATAACAGGTGGTGTAGGTGCCGGGAAATCGGCAGTGCTTAGCTATCTTAAGGAGCTTGAGGCGTAAGGGTCATGCTCTCCGATGAGATAGCACATGAGCTGATGGAGCCGGGAAAGCGACTGCTACAACAGATTAAAGGAATTTGTTTGCGAGCGAACCGATATGGCTTGAGGACGGGCATTTTGACAGACCGGCACATTGCCGGAGTGATTTTTTCGAATGATAAAAAAAGAGAGCTTCTAAATGAAGTAGTGCATCCTGCAGTAAAGGAATATGTGCTTAATGCAGTTAAAGAGGCAAAAAAAGAAGGTCTTTTCATGCTTGTGCTTGAAGCAGCACTCCTTATAGAGGAGGGATATGGTGAAATCTGCGACGAGCTGTGGTATATTTATGCAAGTGAAGAAGTCAGAAGAAAAAGACTTAAGTCATCAAGAGGCTATTCAGATGAGAAGATTGACAGTATCTTTGCAAGCCAGCTTAAAGAAGCTGAGTACAGAAGGCACTGCAAGGAGGTTATTGATAATGATGGAGATATCGAAAACACGATAGCTTCAATAAATAAAGCGCTTAGCAAATACAAGGAGTAGTGGAAATGAACAATGTATTCGGTTTGGACATTGGTACAAGAAATGTTGTAGGAACTGTCGGCTATCAGACTGATGACAAGGAATTTGTGGTTACAGCACAGTATGTCAGGGAGCATGAGACCAGAGCGATGCTTGACGGTCAGATACATGATATAGGCAGGGTGGCAAAAACCATTAAGGAAGTAAAGGACGAGCTTGAAAAACAGACAGGACAGCCACTTGAAGAGGTGTGTATAGCAGCCGCAGGACGAGTATTAAAGACTGTCACGACGCATGTGGAATATGAGTATGCGCAGGAGTCTGTGGTGACAGGCGAGGATGTCCATACGCTTAACCTGCTTGGTATAGAAAAAGCACAGGAGGCACTTAAGGAGGTTAACGATACAAGCTATAAGTTTTACTGTGTGGGATATTCTACAGTCAAATTCTTTTTGAATGATGAGGTGTTTATCAGCCTTGAGGGTCATAAGGCAAACAAAATAGGCGAGGATATCATAGTTACATTTCTGCCGGAAGATGTGGTGGACGGACTTTATGCGGCAGTGGGACAGGCAGGGCTTAGTGTTGCCAATATGACATTGGAGCCTATCGCCGCTATCAATGTGGCAATTCCGGAGAACTATCGTATGCTTAATATCGCACTTGTTGATGTGGGAGCCGGAACGAGTGATATCTCAATAACAAGAGACGGAAGTATCATAGCCTATGGCATGATACCGCATGCAGGAGATGAGATGACAGAAGTTATTGTGCAGCATTTCCTCGTGGATTTCAATATGGCGGAGAGCATCAAGCTTCAGTCTACGACAAGTGATACGGTTACATACAAGGATATCATGAGCATCGAGCACACAATTCCTGCACAGGGTGTCTGGGATGTGGCAGCACCTGTTGTTGATAATATTGCACAAGAGGTATCGGCTAAAATCAGAGAGCTAAACGGTGATAAAACAGTGAGTGCCTGCTTTGTAGTCGGAGGCGGAGGCAAGATACACGGCTTCACGGAAAAGCTTGCGGAAGACCTTGACCTGCCGGAGGAAAGAGTCGCTCTAAGAGGTGAGGAAGTGCTTGGCGATGTGACCTTTGAGCAGGAGGATATTAAGAAGGATCCGCTTCTTGTCACTCCAATTGGTATATGTCTGAATTATTATGACCAGAGAAATAATTTTATCATGGTCAGATTCAACGGTGAGAGAATAAAGCTCTATGACAATAACAGGCTTACAATAGTCGATGCGGCGCTTCAGGCGGGATTTCCAAACGATGAGCTGTTTCCAAAGCGCGGCACCCCGATAAACTTTACGGTAAATGGTGTGGCAAGGCTTGTAAGAGGCGAGGCAGGAGAGGGCGCAGTGGTGACCATGAACGGAAAGCCGGCAAGCATAAACACACCACTTGAGCCAAACAGTGAGATAATCATAGAACCGTCCACAGCAGGAGAGGCAGCAGAGTATAAGATATCGCAGCTTGATGAGTACAATCATTCCGTCATTACTTTTATCATAAACGGCAGAAAGGTATCATGTCCAAGGTTTGTCCAGGTAAACGGAAGGCTTGAGCCGGAGGATTACAGCATCAGGGAAAACGATGTGATTGAGACAAGAAATTACTATACAGTGCGTCAGATTGCGCAGTTTATGGACCTCGTTATTGACACAGACCAGATGATATTTGTAAACAATGAAGAGGCTGATCTCGACACTCTTGTATATGAAAATTTCTCTGTTGAGTGGAAAACAGATGAATATGATGTTGCAAGAATCGACAATAACAATTATAATGACACACAAGAGTCTGATTCAGATGATGCCTCGGTCTTAGCTGAGCAGGATGCAAACAGCACAGAGTCAGACAACACAGTGACCAGAACATCAGAGCAGATGATGAATCAGGTGCTCGATGAGCTGCATGATGAGTTTGCTAAAGAAGCTGAAGCATCTGCTGTGCCGGAAAACGAATTGCCAAAAAATGATATACAGGAAGAAATACACGAAGAAGACTCATCAGAAAATACAGTTACAGTAATTGTAAACGGTGAGCCTGTAGAGCTGTCCGGCAAGGATACATATATATTTGTCGATATATTTACCCATATCTCATTTGATTTACAGGCAGGAAAGGGCAGGGCAATAGCCACTGTAATAAATGGCAGAGATGCCCAGTTTTCCGAGGAGCTTCATGAGGGAGACCAAATAGAATTATACTGGAAAGAGAATTAACATGTTAGAATTATGCAGCATTGCCAGCGGCAGCAGTGGAAACTGTATATGCGTGGGTACGGATGATTGTCATGTGCTCATAGACGCGGGCATCAGCGGTAAGAAAATAGAAAACGGACTGAATGAATTTGATATGACGGCCACAGATATGCAGGGGATTCTCGTGACACATGAGCATATAGACCATATCGCAGGGCTTGGTGTCATGGCAAGACGCTATCATATTCCGATTTATGCAACAAAGGCCACAATCGGGGCCATAAAATGTACCAAATCCGTTGGAAATATAGATGATGAACTGTTTCATCCTGTTGAGGCAGGCGTCGATTTTACAATAGGCGATATAGAGTTTGAGCCGCTTCACATATCACACGATGCGGCTGATCCTGTCGCGTACAGATTTAAAAATGAAAATCATGCGATGGCGGTCGTGACAGACCTTGGCACGTATGATGACGCACTGGTTTCAAAGCTTCAGAACCTGGATGGGCTGTTGCTTGAAGCCAATCATGATATAAATATGCTCCAGACAGGGGCGTATCCTTATCCGCTCAAGCGCAGAATCATGGGTGACAGCGGACATTTGTCGAATGAGAGAAGCGGGCAGTTGTTATGCGAGCTTCTTCATGATAAATTTGGCTCAGTAATACTGGGACACCTTAGTAAAGAAAACAACTACGAAAAGCTGGCGTATGAAGCCGTCAGGCTTGAGGTCACAATGGGAGACAATCCATATAAGGCAAGTGATTTCCCTATGTATGTGGCTAAGAGAGACAGGGCATCAGACCGCATAGCCGTAGAATAAGAGAACAGGAGAATAAGTTGTTATGGATAACACAAAGAACAAAGTAATCATCACAGTTGTCGGAAAAGACACAGTAGGAATCATTGCAAAGGTATGTACATATCTGTCAGAGGGCAGTGTAAACGTGCTTGATATCTCACAGACTATCGTTTCAGGTTATTTCAACATGATGATGATTGTTGATATGGCAAATGCTACAGCTTCATTTGCAGAGATTTCTGACCAGCTTGATGCACTTGGAGAAGAAATTGGTGTAACAATAAAGTGTCAGAAGGAAGAAATCTTTGAGATGATGCATCGAATCTAGTTTAGCATAAAAATGTCATACACAGTTAAAGGAGAACAGCAAAATGATAAATATTGGTGAAGTAATTGAGACCAATGACATGGTGGAGAAGGAAAATCTTGACGTGCGTACAATCACACTCGGTATCAGCCTGCTCGACTGTATAGACTCAGACCTTGCAAAGGTAAATGAGAATATCTACAACAAGATTACAACACTTGCAAAGAATCTTGTATCAACAGGAAAAGAGATAGAGAACAACTACTGTATCCCTATCGTAAACAAACGTATTTCAGTTACACCTATCGCCCTTGTCGGCGGTGCGGCCTGCAAGAGCTCAGAGGATTTTGTTACCATAGCAAAGACACTTGACAGAGCTGCAAAAGAGGTAGGTGTCAACTTCATCGGTGGATACTCAGCACTTGTGTCAAAGGGCATGACAAGGGCGGATGAGCTTTTAATCAAATCTATCCCTGAGGCAATGCTTGAGACAGACCTGGTATGCAGCTCTGTAAATGTTGGCTCTACAAAAACCGGAATCAACATGGATGCAGTAAAGTTGATTGGCGAGATGATAAAGGAGACAGCAGAGGTGACAAAGCACCTTCCTGTATCAGGCTGTGCCAAGTTTGTAGTATTCTGCAACGCTCCTGATGACAATCCGTTTATGGCAGGAGCCTTCCATGGTGTGACAGAGGCAGATGCCATCATCAATGTAGGTGTCAGCGGACCGGGAGTAGTAAAGACAGCTCTTGAAAAGGTAAGAGGCGAGAACTTTGAGGTGCTCTGTGAGACAATCAAGAAGACAGCCTTCAAGGTTACACGAGTAGGACAGCTTGTGGCAAAGGAGGCTTCAAAGAAGCTTGGAGTGCCATTTGGAATCATAGACCTCTCACTTGCACCTACACCGGCTATCGGAGACTCTGTAGCTGATATTCTCTGTGAGATAGGCTTAGAGAGAGCCGGAGCTCCGGGAACAACAGCTGCACTTGCACTCTTAAACGATCAGGTGAAAAAGGGCGGTATCATGGCATCCTCATATGTTGGCGGACTCTCAGGTGCCTTTATTCCTGTATCAGAGGATCAGGGAATGATAGATGCCGTAAACGATGGTGCACTCACTCTCGAAAAGCTTGAGGCTATGACCTGTGTGTGCTCAGTGGGACTTGACATGATTGCAATCCCGGGCGATACAAAGGCCACCACAATTTCAGGAATTATCGCAGATGAGATGGCTATCGGTATGATAAACCAAAAGACAACAGCCTGCAGACTGCTTCCAGCAATAGGAAAGGATGTAGGTGATGTGGTAGAAATCGGAGGACTCCTTGGAAGTGCACCGGTTATGCCGGTAAACAGATTCTCTTGCGATGCATTTGTAAACCGTGGAGGAAGAATCCCGGCACCTATTCACAGCTTTAAAAATTAGTAAATAATGGCATTGTTTACAAGCATGTACTTATAAGAATAACTTATAAGTACATGCTTATTTTAAAGTGGTACTTGACAATGACAAAAATACATGATTAAATAAAGACAGTTATATGACTGACGGAAGTGGATAACCACATGGAGTATAACAGTTGATTGCCGACCGTCTGGGCGCACATTTATATAAGTTTCCTGCAGAGCTTTATATTATTATGTGTGTTCAGACGGTCTTTTTTATTCCGGCAGGCCCGAGTAATTTGGGGATGCAGACCACATTATCAGAAAACATGGAGGATGACATGGAAAGAGTATCATTAGCAAAGGAATTATCAGGCACAACATACCCTGGCAGAGGTATCGTAATCGGCCGCACAAAGGATGGTAAGAAGGCTGTAACAGCATACTTTATCATGGGCAGAAGCGAAAACAGCCGCAACAGAGTATTTGTAGAGGATGGCGAGGGCATCAGAACACAGGCATTTGACCCTTCAAAGCTTGAGGATCCAAGTCTTATCATTTACGCACCTGTAAGAGTGCTTGGCAACAAGACAATTGTCACAAATGGTGACCAGACAGATACTATCTATGAGCTGATGGACAAGCAGCAGACATTTGAGCAGGCCTTAAGGACAAGAGAGTTTGAGCCTGACGCTCCTAACTATACACCTAGAATTTCAGGAATCATGCATATTGACAATGGTGAGTTCAACTATGCTATGTCAATCTTAAAGAGCAACAACGGCAATCCTGATGCATGCAACAGATACACATTTGCATACTCAGCACCGGTTGCAGGAGAGGGACATTTTATCCATACATATATGGGTGATGGCAATCCGCTGCCAAGCTTTGAGGGTGAGCCTACATGGGTAGACATCGAGGGAGATATCGATGAGTTTACCGATATGGTATGGGAGAACCTTAACGAGGACAATAAGGTATCACTTTTGTCAGATATATTGATATCGCAACAGGCGAGTATGAGAGCAGAATCGTAAACAAAAACAAATAAAACACTATATAAACGGTCAAATATACAAGATAAGCAGATAAAAACAGGAGAACAGAAAAATGCAGGAATACGAATTAAAATACGGATGTAATCCAAATCAGAAACCAGCCAGAATATTTATGAAGGAGGGAGAGCTTCCTATAAAAGTGCTTAACGGCAGAGCCGGATATATCAACTTCCTTGATGCCTTTAACGGATGGCAGCTTGTAAGAGAGCTTAAGAAGGCAACAGGTCTTCCGGCCGCAACATCCTTCAAGCATGTTTCACCTGCAGGTGCAGCAGTAGGACAGCCACTTTCAGATGTGGAGAAAAAGATTTACTGGGTTGATGATATGGATATTGAGTTTACACCACTTGCAAATGCATACATCAGAGCAAGAGGAGCTGACAGAATGTCATCATTTGGTGATTTTATTTCACTTTCAGATGTATGTGACAAGAGCACTGCACTTGTAATCAAGAGAGAGGTATCAGACGGTGTTATCGCTCCGGGCTACACAGACGAGGCTCTTGAGATTTTAAAGGCAAAGAAAAACGGCAATTACTGTGTTATCGAGATTGACCCGTCATATGAGCCGGCACCTATCGAGAGAAAGGATGTATTTGGCATCACATTTGAGCAGGGCAGAAACGAGCTTCATATTGATGACGATTTCTTCTCAAATATCGTGACAGAGAATAAGGAACTCACAGAGCAGGCTAAGATTGATCTGGCAATATCTATGATTACATTAAAGTATACACAGTCCAACTCTGTATGCTATGTAAAGGGCGGCCAGGCAATCGGTATCGGAGCAGGCCAGCAGTCTCGTATCCACTGTACCCGACTTGCAGGCTCAAAGGCAGACAACTGGTGGCTTCGTCAGTCTCCACAGGTGCTTGGACTTCAGTTCGTGGATGGTATCAGACGTGCAGACCGCGACAATACTATTGACCTTTATATCGGTGAGGATTATATGGATGTGCTTGCAGAGGGCGAGTGGCAGAAGTTCTTCAAGGTAAAGCCGGACGTATTTACAGCAGAGGAGAAGAGAGCATGGCTTGACAAGAATACAGATGTAGCACTTGGATCTGATGCATTCTTCCCATTTGGTGACAACATTGAGCGTGCTCACAAGAGTGGCGTGAAGTATGTAGCCCAGCCGGGTGGATCTGTGAGAGATGACCATGTTATTGATACATGTAATAAGTATGGTATGGTAATGAGCTTTACAGGAATCAGACTTTTCCATCACTAATCACAAGGTATAGCGGTTATTAAGCAGAATTGAAGCAAAATAAATAATTCAATAATAGGGGACTTCATGATATAATTACAGTATACATTTTACACAGTAGTTAATCATGGAGTCTTTTTATGTCATTACAGTTTATCACAGGTAATTCAGGAAACGGAAAAACAAAATATCTCTTTAACAGGATAGTGAAAGAGGCAAAGGCAAACCCAAGGGACAATTATCTTGTAATAGTGCCTGAGCAGTTTACAATGCAGACGCAGAGACAGCTTGTAGATTTGTCGGAGAATAAAGCTATCATGAATATAGATGTGCTAAGCTTTAAGCGCTTAGCCTACAGAGTGTTTGATGAGCTTGGAATCACAAATCTCACGGTGCTTGAGGAGACAGGTAAGAACCTTGTACTCAGAAAGCTTGCGGCACAGGAGGCGGATAAGCTTGGCGTAATAGGCAGAAACTTAAACCGCATCGGCTATATAAGCGAGGTAAAGTCACTGCTTTCGGAGCTTGTGCAGTACAATATATCACCTGAGGAGCTCGGAAGATATATTGCCTCAGGCAGGCTATCGGATACACTTTCAGATAAGCTCAAGGATGTGTTCGTGCTCTACGAAGCATTTGAGAAGTTTATGCAGGACAAATATATCACTGCAGAGGAAATACTTAATGTGCTTAGCAATGTGGCGGAGGAGTCTGCCATTCTTAGAAATTCAGTCATTGCATTTGATGAATTTACTGGATTTACACCTATACAGAATCAGCTCATCAAAAAGCTCTTTGTCATTTCAAAGAAAATATATGTAACGCTCACAATAGACTATCGTGAGGATATCTTTAAGAGCAGAGGCATGCAGGAGCTGTTTGACATGCCAAAAAGGACAGTGAAATCACTCACCGAAATGGCAACGTTTTATGGCATAGAAGTCGAGGAACCTATTATCCTTGATAAAAACTACCGGCTTGCAGAAAACGAAGAGCTAAGCTTTATGGAACAGCAGCTTTTCAGAAAACGAAGATGCTCCTTTAAAAAAGTACCAAAGCACATTCATATAGACTGTCTGCGTGACCCGAAGCAGGAGCTGACAAAGATAGCCAGAAGAATTAATGAGCTTGTAAGGAACGAAAACCTGCGTTACCGCGATATTGCTATAGTCACAGGAGATGTGAATATATATGCAGGTTATGTGCGTGAAATATTTGACAAATACAATATTCCTTACTTTATCGATGCCACACAGGAGATACTTTTCCATCCGTTTATTGAGTTTATCAGGTCAATACCCGATATTGCGGCACAAAATTTCTCGGCAGATGCGGTGTTCAGATTTTTGCGGTGCGGCTTTAGTGAGCTATTGGACAGTGAAATAGATGTACTTGAAAACTACGTGCTCGCCTGTGGAGTAAGAGGTAAAAGCGCATGGGACAAAAAGTGGGTCAGGCTGCCAAAGCATAAGGCAGGCTATGACATTGAGCTTTTAAACCAAAGCAGGGAGTATATAATGGAGCTGCTAAAGCCGGTATATCAGGTGTTTTCCGATAAAAAGTCAACGGTAAAGGACTATGTGCTCGCTATATATAAGCTGATAGTTTTGCTTGATATACCTGATAAGCTTGCAAAAAAGGAGCAGGCACTGCTTGATGCAGGGAACCAGACCGCATCAAAGGAATATGGACAGATATACAAAATAGTCATGCAGCTCTTTGAAAAATATGTGGCGGTGCTGGGTGATGAATGCATGGATGCAGAGGAATTTACACAGATACTGGATGCAGGACTGGATGCGGCAGATGTAGCAGTCATACCGCCGGGATACGACACTGTGACCATCGGAGATATTGAGAGAACGCGTCTGACCAACATAAAGGTCATGTTTTTTGCAGGAGTAAACGATGGGATTGTTCCAAAGGCGGCAGGAAGAGGAGGCATTATATCCCAGTATGAGAGAGAGGCACTTAAGGAGCTGGATATAGAGCTTGCGCCTGGGGCAAGGGAGCAGGCATTTATACAGAGGTTTTATCTGTATCTGAATATGACAAAGCCATCCAGGGAGCTTTATATCAGCTATACGAGGCTTGACAGTGAAAAAAAGGCTGCCCAGCCATCGTATCTCATAGGTATATTAAAGGGGATGTTTCCGGAGCTTGTCGTGACTGAGACAGAGGATGTAGAACAGCTTTTGGATATATCAAGCAGGCAGAGTGCTCTGGATTATCTGCTGTCAAATGAGGTGGATGACAGATGGTGCGAGATTGCAGCAGCGGTGATGCTCTATGACGCATCAGTCAGTGATGCAGGGGACGGTAATGAAGTAGACGATAAAGAATTTACTCAAAAAAATTCCGTGGAGTGGCTCATCAATGCAAGGTTTGAGCATTATTCAAAGGATCCGATCAGCCGAAATGTGGCAAGAAGTATATATGGCAGACATATGGAGGGCAGTATCACGCGCTTTGAGCAGTTTGCCAGATGTGCATATGCGCAATTTTTTAAATTATGGATTGAGGCTTACAGAGCGTGAGGAGAGCGGCTTTACATCCCTTGATATGGGTAATATATACCATGAGGCACTGGAAAGATACAGTAAGAAGCTTGATAGGGAGAGCACTGACTGGTTTAGCGTGACAGATGCAAAAAGGGATGAGCTTGCGATGGAAGCAATAAATGAGGTGATTGATGAGTATACAGGCTTTGGCATATTTGATACAGCGGAAAGCCAACATTCGATATCACATATGAAGGCGGTCTTTAAGCAGACAGTATGGGCACTCACAACCCAGATACGAAGAGGCAGCTTTGTGCCTGAGAGGTTTGAGTTTTCCTTTTACGAGAGCCTTGATATGGCAAATGATGTGACGGTTGATATAAAGGGACGCGTGGACAGGACTGACACATATACGGATGAGGGCAGGCTTTTTGTGAAGGTACTGGATTACAAGTCGGGAAATACAGTTTTTGACCTGGTGAAGCTGTACTATGGCACGCAGCTTCAGCTTGCAGTGTACATGGACGCTGTCATGGAACAAAAGAAAGAGGCGCTAAAGCAGGTAAGTGTGGAGCCGGGCGGTATGCTGTACTATCACATCGACGATCCTGTAATTGATTTAAAGGATGTGACACCGGGCACTGAGCTGTCTGAGGAAGAAATCAATCAGATGATATTAAAGAAGCTCAAGCCTGACGGGCTTATCAACTCGGACGAAAAGGCATACAGAGGCATGGACAGGGACTTTGAGAAAAGCTCTGACGTAATCCCTGTCACCTTAAAAAAGGATCAGACACCGGCTGCAGGCTCAAAGGTGGCAAACGCCGAAGAGTTTGATGTGATAACAAGGTTTGCGCGAGAGAAGCTTCGCGAGATAGGAAGAGAAATATACGATGGAAATGTTGCCGTCAATCCTATCAAGAACAATAAAATAGACAGCTGCGCATATTGCGCTTTTCAGGCCATATGCAGGTATGATTCAAGGATACCGGGATTTAGCGAAAGAAGCTTTAACGGTGACGATAAGGAAGATGTACTTGATAAAATGCGTACACAGATTGCAGCGGCAGAGCATAAAGCATGCTATGGAGATAATAATATAAAGCCATAATCGGGAGACATAATATGGATGTTAAATGGACCAGTGAACAGAAAAAGGTTATAGATTTAAGAGACAGGGATATACTTGTATCGGCGGCAGCGGGCTCAGGAAAGACAGCTGTACTCGTTGAGCGTATAGTAAACAGAATATGTGTGGATAATCCGCCGGTGGATATTGACAGGATGCTTGTGGTGACGTTTACCAAGGCTGCAGCTGCTGAGATGAGGGAGCGTGTCAGCCGTGCGATAGACAGCTTGAAGGAGCAAAAGCCGGACGATGAGAACCTGCAGAGGCAGTCGACACTGGTTCACAATGCGCTCATCACTACAATCGATTCGTTTTGTCTGTTTGTGGTGCAGAATAATTTCGCACAGCTTAATCTGGATCCTGATTTCAGAATCGGTGACCAGGCGGAGCTTAAGCTTATGCTAAAGGATGCTTTGGCACAGGTATTTGAGGACAATTATGCAAGAGAAGACAACGAGGCATTTATCAACCTTATAGATACCTACAGCAAGGGGAGAAATGACTCTGCCGTCAGGCAGATGGTGGAGGATATCTACTATAAGGCGGGCAGCTCATCATGGCCGAGAAAGTGGATGAACAGCCTCCTGAGGCTCTATGATATAAAATCAGCTAAACAGCTTGAGGACTCAGAAATCATTAAGGAGATAGTGGATTACAGCAGGGTGCTTTTGGAGGAGGATGTTCAGGAGCTTACAATGGCGAAAGACCTGGCATCAGCTACACCCGGGCTTGAAAAGTATGCGCTTACACTTTCAGAGGATATAGCATTGTTTGATGGAATGGCGGATGTGACAGGCTATGTCGGCATGCAGGAGTTCTTAAACAAAATATCCTTTGGCAGAATTGCTGTCATCAGGAAATTTGACGGAGACGAGAAGAAAAAGGAGCGCGTGAAAAGCATGCGCGATGCTGCCAAGAAGAAGGTAGACGGGATAAAGCAGAAATACTTTGGCATGTCAATTGAGCTTATATATGAGCAGCTGGAGCGTCAAAGACCATTTGTTAAAGAGCTGATAAGGCTCTCACTCGAGTTTTATGATGCGATGGAGGCTGTAAAGACAAGAAAAAGAGTATTTGATTTTTCTGATATAGAGCACTTTGCGCTTCGCATACTGGTGGATGAACAGACACTAAAGCCCACAGAGACAGCGCGTGAGTTTTCAAAACATTTTGAGGAAATCATGATTGACGAGTATCAGGACTCAAACCAGGTGCAGGAGGATATACTTACTGCTATTTCAAGAGAGCACCAGAGAGTCGGCAACATGTTTATGGTGGGCGATGTAAAGCAGAGCATATACAGGTTTCGAATGGCGCGCCCTGAGCTGTTTATGGAAAAATACAACACATATACATCAGATGACAGTGCACATCAGAGAATAGACCTGCATAAAAATTTCAGAAGCAGAAATGAGGTGTTAGACTTTACTAACGACATATTCTACAAAATCATGGCAGCTGATTTGGGCAATGTGCAGTATGATGACGATGCGGCACTGTATCCCGGTGCAAGCTATCCAAAGGAGACGATGCGTCCTGAGCTTTTGCTTGTTGACTACAAGGATGAGGAGCTGTCTGAAATTATAGAGGATGAGGATGGAGATAAGGTGCAGATAGAGGCGCTTTTGATTGCAAACCGTATCAGGAGTCTGATGGAAAACGGCATGGTGACTGATAAAAAGACAGGGAAGCTAAGAGCCGTGCAGTACAGGGATATAGTAATACTTTCGAGAAGTGTTGCAACCTGGGGCAATACAGTGGCAGCAGTATTAAAGGACTGTGATATTCCGGCGCATGTAGAGTCGAATACAGGCTACTTTTCATCGTATGAGATACAGGTGATTCTGTCCATGCTTCGCATACTCGATAATCCGCTGCAGGATATTCCGATGGCAGCAGTGCTTGCTTCGCCTATCGTGGGCATGGATGATGAGGAGCTGGCACAGATTAGGTCTGCCTTTAAGGGCGTAAGCTTTGCACAGGCTGCACTTAGCGCCATGGCAGGTGAGAATGGCTATGAGGACGAGAAGCTTAAAGCCTTCGCTTTGATATTTGAGAGACTAAGAGGTGCTGTAGCTGATACGCCAATCCATGAGCTTTTGTACATGATGCTTGATGAGACAGGCTTTTATAGGTATGCATCGGCCATGCCGGCAGGAAAACGGCGCAGACAGAATATAGATATGCTGATTGAGATGGCCGCAGCCTATGAAAAGACCAGCTACAAGGGGCTGTTTCACTTTGTCAGGTACATAGATATACAGCAGAAATACGAGATAGACTACGGAGAGGCCGATACCGCAGGCGAGAATGACGATGTGGTGCGCATTATGACAATCCATAAGAGCAAGGGTCTTGAGTTTCCTGTAGTGTTTGTTTCCGGCCTTGGCAAGGGCTTTAACACGCAGGACACAAAATCAGACCTGGTGATACATGAAAAGCTTGGGCTTGGCCTTGTGGAAAAAACAAAAAGCCCAAGGACAAAGCGACCATCACTAATCAGAAATGAGATAGTAAGCCGCATTAAAAGGGAAAATATGGGAGAGGAGCTGCGTGTGCTGTATGTAGCACTCACCAGGGCGAAGGAAAAGATTATCCTGACAGGGGGACTTTCAAATGCCCAAAAATCTTTTGAGAAGTATAGAGGCAATGTAAATGCGAACCAGCCAATAAGCTTTGGACAAAGGGAGGAAGCAGGGTGTTACCTGGACTGGATTATACCTGCCATGCTGTCGTACCCGGATAAGTATACGGTATCCACAGTCGATGCAACAGAGTTCGCTGCACGAACTGCGATGGATATGGCGGCAAACGATATATCAAGAGCGCAGCTTATTGGGCACATAAGTGCAGCGGATGAAACAAAAGCCAAAGAACTCGCAGAGGAATTTGATTTTGAGTATGCATATGCTTCTGATATAACTAAAAAAAGCAAATATTCGGTATCTGAGCTGAAGCATGACTCTATGGTTGAAAAGTACGACAGCACAGAGAGGGAGGCAGAGCGTCCTAAGTTCCTATTGGAGGAGAAGGAGACGTATGTGCCGGACTTTGCGAGGGATGATGAGGCAGGCGGTGCTTCTAATGAAAGCAAAGAGCCTGAAAATGCAGCAGGTGTGAATCAGGGAGCGCTGCGCGGAACTGCAGTGCACCGTGTCATGGAGTGTCTGGATTTCAAGAGCCTGTGTGATATAGATACAAAAGACCATGTGGCAGTCAGTGCATTTGTGAAGAAAAGCATGGATGAAATGCTAAAAAAGGGGCTTATCACAGATGACATGTACAGGCTGACCAGACCAAAGCTTATAGAGCAGTTTATATCATCAGATGTGGCAGCGCGTATGGCACAGGCGGATAAGAGAGGCGATTTGTATAAAGAGAAGCCTTTTGTGATGGACTATGAGGGGAGTGTTGGTTCAGGGGAATTATTGATGTATTCTGGCTGGTTGAAGGAGGTAAAATAGACTGGGCTTGCCACAGCAACGACGCCGCTACCGTATTCCACGAAGTAATGGATATGGACAATGCCATAAAAGTTGCTTACGAATTCTATGAACAACATCCTGATGAAACCCTGATTGTAGTAACAGCCGACCACGAAACCGGAGGAATCGTTTTAGGAAAAGGTCCGTATACTTTGAACCTGCAAGCTTTAAAATCACAAAAAGTAAGTGAAAGCGGATATACTAAAATTGTAAACGAATTAAGAAAAAAATACAAGAATCAAGTACCTTGGGAAGTTATCAAGCAATCATTGAAGGATAATTTCGGATTTTGGGATAGTATTCAATTGAATGAAAAGCAAGAAGCATCCCTGAAGAAAGTATATGATGAATCATTTAGCGGTAAAGAGATAGATTTGACCAAAAGTGAATATCAACAAGACGAACCTTTGGCAGCTGAGGCCAAAAGAATTCTGGATGACATCGCTCTGGTAGGTTGGACCAGTGGTGGGCACTCTGGAGGTTATGTACCCGTATTCGCTATCGGAGCCGGCGCCCAACTATTCCAAGGTCGCATTGACAATACCGAAATTCCGGTAAAAATAGCAGAAGCTGCTGGTTATCCCAACAATTAATCAAAAGCAAGATAGTGCGACAAACGTTCCAAGTCTTTCTCAGTGAATTCCTCATACAAGGATAACTGGGAAAGACTTTTTAATTTTCCCTTTTTCCTCCTATATTCTATAATTACCTTTGCCTGATAAAAATTCATATAAGGATGAGAGCGAAGTTTGTCAAGCCCGGCCTTATTGGCATTTATCCGATGAATTGGTGCATTTCCGAGTTTAAACCATCTCAACATATCCTCATCTACATAGTTCACTTCCTTCAACTGAGCCATATCATAAAAACCTCCCAAACGTTTCCGGTAAGCCACAATCATGCGTGCAATGCCACTGCCTATTCCCGGAATCTTTTTCAACTCGGTAGTGTCCGCTTCATTCAAATCGACTAAAGTTCCTTCCGGATATTTATAAACCGCCAACGTATCTTTCTCCGCCTTTTTGATAAAGTGCAATGTATCCTGTTTCCGCCGAAAAGCCTCTGATATCTGGATATAAGGTTTTAACATATTAAATTTCTCGGACGACAAGCCATAAACACGAGAGAAATCATCCGCTGTCCTGAATTTACCGCCGGCTCTCCGGTATTGCAAAATAGTATGTGCAATAAAAGGAGACAATCCACGTTGCAAAAATTCGATGGAATCGGCTGAATTTGGATCAAAAGCAGCCAATACCACCTCTCTTCTTTTAGGCTTATCATAGGAATATCGCAGAGATTCCTTCTCCTCCATCTCATGTACTCCGGCCAGAAAGTTTTTTATTTCTTCTATCCCCTCTTGATCCTGTTCCAAAGACTCTTCCTTTACTGGAAACAGAACCCATATACACATAAATATGAAAAGCAAAGTCAACAAAAAAAGTATAGCTCTGCGTTCGCTTTTCGAAAAATAGAAGAAGTCTTTCCACATTACAATTCTAAATTAGCCCTAATTCATTGATAAAAATCAAAATGATAGCCACAGGTGCCACGTATCTCAACAAGAAGATATACAGATTGAAAAGACCTGCTTTCAGTTTTCCCCCATTGGTCAATTCTTCATAAGAAACGGAACGTTTCAAATACCATCCTACAAAGATACATACCAGCAAGCCACCCAAAGGAAGCATTATTTTTGCAGTGACAAAATCAAGTAAGTCAAAGAGTCCCTTATCAAACAGCGTATATTTCTGCATAACTCCCAATGACAAGGAAGAAATGACTCCAATTATAATGCACCCGAAAGTGACCAATCTAGCAGCACGGCCACGAGTTAAATTGAATTCCTCGTGCAGAAAAGCCGTCACCACTTCATGTAGAGAAATAGTAGAAGTCAATGCAGCCAAAGCCAACAAGACATAGAACATCACCGAGAAAATATAAGCTAATATCGGCACACCGCTAAAAGCTTGCTGAAAAACATTAGGCAATGTAATAAAAATTAATGATGGTCCCGCATCCGGCTGGATACCTACAGAAAAGGCCGCCGGAAAAATAATCAATCCGGCCAAGACAGCCACAAAAGTATCAATCACACCGACACTCAGAGCCGTATTTCCCAGTTTGGTTTCTTTCCCAAAATAAGAAGCATAGGTTGAAAGACATCCCATTCCCAAACTCAAGGAAAAGAACGCCTGCCCCATAGCCCCTAAGAAAACATCTCCGTTCACTTTACTGAAATCAGGCTTCAGCAGAAACTCCAAACCTTTTTCCGCATTGGGAAGCGACAATGAGCACCCCACCAAAACTACTATCAGTACAAACAAAACAGGCATCAGCACCTTCGAAGATTTCTCTATTCCATCTTTCACTCCCTTTACTATAACAAAATGGGTGGCCAATAAAAAGATGACCAGCCAGATAAGCGGACGAACAGGGTCCTTCGAAAAACTCTGGAAAGCAACCACAAAATCTTCCGGCTTCTTATCTGCAAAACCATTCATTCCCGCTTCCAATATATATTCCAAAGTCCATCCTGCCACTACCGAATAATATCCTAGAATAAGAAAACCGGCCAAAACCCCCAAATATCCCAACCACTTCCAATGAGTTCCGGGTGCCAAAACCTTATAAGCACGTCCCGTACTTGCTTTTGAATGACGACCTACTGTGAATTCGGCAATCATAATAGGCATTCCCAACATAAAAACACACGCCAAGTATACTAAGATAAATGCCGCACCTCCATGATTTCCCGTTTCATAGGGAAACCTCCATATATTACCAAGTCCTACAGCCGAACCTGCCGCCGCCAGAACAGCCCCAATCTTACTTCCGAAATTTACTCTTTCGCTTTTTTGCATAAAAAACTATCAAATTATTATAAATCAACACTGGTTAGCCTGCAAAAGTATAAAATTAATCGTACTTTTGCGACGAATCACAAAAAAATTAAAGTATGCTATATTATTTTAGAAAATATCCGGTATCCTTGATCATTGTAGCTATCATCTTTTATCTTTCCTTTTTCACTCCTCCTAAAACAGATGTGGAAGAAATCCCCTACATAGACAAAGTAGTGCATATATGCATGTATGGAGGACTCTGTTTCATTTTATGGATAGAATACCTGAGGAATCATAAGGCCATCAATTGGAATCATGTAATATGGGGAGGCATCATAGCTCCTGTAGCTATGAGCGGGTGTATCGAACTGATGCAAGCTTATTGCACAGATACCCGCAGCGGTGACTGGCTGGATTTTCTGGCAAACAGCATTGGAGTCGGACTAGCCGCCTTAATAGGATATTACTTACTTCGCCCCCTTATATGGCGTAAATCCTAAAAAGAAACGCCGACGATTCTTCGCGAACAGTCGGCGTGATGATAAAAGTCAAAGTTATATAATAAAGATAGAGAGTCAACTTAACGGAAATCTTTCAGATCATTCTGCAACCTCTGACGAGTGAAAAAGATACGGCTTTTCACTGTTCCCAACGGAAGTCCCAGTTTTTCGGCAATTTCCCTATATTTAAATCCTGATACATACATAGCAAACGGCACACGGTAATCTTTAGGCAACGCATTCACGATACGATGTATCTCTTTCAAATCATAAGCACCTTCTGTAGAATCGAATCCTGAGTCCTGTGGAAGATTCAAATGGAACAAGTTATCTGTCTGATCGACGAAAGTCTGATCACGCACTGTTTTACGATAATTATTTATAAATATATTACGCATGATGGTGTACATCCATCCTTTAAAATTCGTATCTGGAGTAAACTTCTCTTCGTTGTCCAAAGCTTTAAGTGAAGTTTCCTGCAACAAATCATTAGCCTCTTCTCTGTCAGCTGTCAATTTAAATGCAAAGCGAAATAATTCGGTTTGTATACTTAGTAAATGCTGTGTAAAGTCGACTGTCTTCATATTAATCTATTTTTAAATTGTTATTTTCTGTTTTTGCTTTCTGCTGCAATATTAACGACTTCTCGCAAAAGTCACGACAGAAAAACTAACAACAAAGGGGGTATAAACTATCAAATAACAGTTTTTACCCCCTAAATTAACAGTTAACAGGTGGTTTCGTTTTAACTTTTAATTAGCCGGTATCCCTCCACCGGTTCCAGCATTACCTCCTCCACTTTTCAAATCATCATTATTAATGCTTCGCGCAGCCTTTTTTTACCTGAGCCTTCAACTCCCCAAAACGCCAACTGATATTAAATCCATAATAACGCATCGGAATTCTGGTAGCAGTAGAAGAGCAGAAAGTAGGAGTATTGATGTTATTCTTAAAAGTAATATATTTATTAAATAAATTGGACGAGTTAAGAGATATAGTCAGCCTCTTTTCCTTCAAGAAAGAACGACTGAGCCCTATCGCATAATAATAGAAAGAGGAACTTTTACCTTGCAAAGAGATATGCGGAGTACCACCCCCTCCGTTCAGACTCAGACGCAGATCCCAAGGCAGAGTCTGCTGGAAGCTTCCGAAGACATTTCCTTCCCAGCCATGATTCTTTAAATCAAGCCCTGAACTTCTATAATCCACATAAGCTCCCCGTCCATTGATATTAAAGCGGGTTTTAGGAGACATATTCCAGTTCAAGAACAAAGACAAATTAATATTCTTACTTTTTCCTATATTATCATAGGTAGAATTCATCACACCATCTTTTATAAAAGAGTATTGCTCTATACCATTATTGACAAAAGAATAATTAGCACTGACATTTACATTAAATTTCTGCGAGAAACTACCGAAAGTAACACTAAGCGAATGGGCCTTTTCACTTTCCAAATCAGGATTACCGTAACTGATCGCAGTAGGGTTGCTGGTATCAGTAAACGGATTCAAAAACCAAATACCCGGCCGGCTGATACGCATATTATAAGATGCCCTCAAACTTTGAGTAGGAGCCAATTGGTAAGAGAACATCAAGGATGGAACCAAATCATCAAACTGAGCATCAAACTTCTCATCCTTATTTTTATAATCCGCATCCATAAATGTATGCTCATAGCGAATTCCCGCCTTTCCACCGAGTTTTTTGTACTTCAGCTGATAGCCCAAATAAGCAGCCAGAATATCCTGCTTATGATCATATTGCGTACTCATATCCTGATCATACTTATATTCTCCGGTTTTATCGGCCAGATAATATTTACCATCACTTTTACTTCTACGAAAAATATACTTTATACCAGTTTCAATGCTGTGTATCGAATTTATCGGATTGGTATAGTCCAATTGAGCCGTATGCTCTTGTGTGCTGGCATCATTTTTAAAATATTGGTTTTGCAAAAGATAAGGAACATTCAACGTATCCTCATAATCCGTATTCGCTTCACTGTTATTGGGGGAATGGCTAAAACGATAAGAGAAAGTAAGAAGTTCCCCTTTCTTTTTAAACGAATGCTGATAATCCATGTTGCCTCCCACTTCGCCAAAGCCCGATTCATTATTCCCCAAAGAACCGTAACCGTAAACCGGATTACCGGCATGATTCGTCATCTGGGTATTTCCAATCCTCTTATTCGTAAAATTGCCAGTCATCAGATTCATAGAAAAACTAATCAGATTCAAAGTGTCAATCTCATAACTTCCTTCCAGACTGCCAAATTGAAAATTGCCATAGCTCTTGCTTCTTCGATGCGACTCCAAAAATTTATTTTCCTGAGACGTGAAATCCTCACGATATGAATCTTCAAATCCCTTTTGAGATCCCTGGTAGTTATAAGAATAATTACCGGTAACAGTGAACTTGCCCGACTGAACCGTACCATAACCGCCACCATACACACGCGTATTGCTTGCACCACCATTCAATGTCACCGTATATCCTTCCATTCCAGCTCCTACAGTGATAATATTCAAGATGCCCGCCACCCCTTCCGCGTCATATTTAGCCCCAGGCTCGGTGATAACCTCTATAGATTTAATGGAATTGGCCGGCATACTCCGCAATACCTCGGTAGGATTATTGCTCATCATGTTATTCGGCTTGCCATTAACATGCACTTTAAACTTACTGCTACCGTTTACTTGAATTTTATCCTCTCCATCTACAGTCACCAGCGGAACTTTACGGAGCATTTCAAGAGTCGTATTGGTTTTAGAATCCGGATCATCCTCTATACTATACGTCACTTTGTCTATTTCCGCCTTTACCAAAGGTTTCTGCGCTACCACCTCCACTCCTTTCAACATTTCAGTCGCTTCTGCTATCAGAATCTTACCCAAATCAACATTCCTACGATTTGCCGATATCGAGAACTCCTTCTGTACAGGAGACTTTCCTACAGAAGTAAAATGAATGAGATAAGTCCCCGGCACGGCAAGCCGTTCGTCAAACCTGCCGTCCGCTCCTGTCACAGCCAGTTTCACCGGCTTTGCAGGATTGTTCTTCAATGAAATACGGATTGTAGAATACGGTTCCCCTTCATTAGACAAAGAATCTAATAAGACTCCCTTGACTGAGAACTGGCCTTGGACAGCCTTTTGCGCCTTCGCCGTAAATGACAAACTTGCCACAAGCAAGATAATGCCCCATAAAATGTTGTGTTTCATATATCAATAATGAGTTTGTGTTTGTTGCAAAGGTAGGTAAACGATAGCAAGTAGTTTATTTTCAGACGTTAAAGAAGCCTATATATTATCTACCAGCGAGTATAAGGATTCTTCATTAAAAAAGAATTATAATAACGAATATCTCCCGTTACCTCTTTTTCGATGAAATGGGGCTTTTTGAACAATTCGTCCTCACTATTCAATTCCACTTCCGCTACAGTCAAGCCTTCATTCTCACCATAAAACTCATCCACTTCAAAGATATGCTCTCCACTTTTCACCAAATACCGGATTTTATCAATCACCCCAGGCTCACACAGTTTCATCAACTCTTCGGCCTCTTGCAAACTGATCTCCTTCTCCCACTCATAACGACTTGTACCGGAGTCATTGGAAGCCCCTTTGATAGTAAGATACCCTTTATTATCCCGAATACGCACCCGGACAGTTCTTCCACGAGCACTACAGATATAACCTTGCACAATATGACTATGTGCATAAGCCTCTAGTTTATAACTGTCGTCCTTTACTAAAAATTTTCGTTCTATTTCTTGTCCCATAGCGTTTTAATATATAAAAAAGCCCCGCAGAGAATAACCTCAGCAGGACTTCACTATTTATTTTCCGTTTTTATCCATACATGGCATAGCCTACCATAATAACAAGGGCTAATACAATTAATCCGATGAACAGACCTTTTACAATCCTATTTGCTTTCTCTTCTTCCCGCTTACTATAAGCAGCTTTCTTATTCTTTCCCATAAGTATTTCATTTTTAAGATTAAACCATCTCTTTTGAATATCCCAAAAGTACAAAGTTTCTAGAAGAAAACAAATAAATTACGAAGAATTTACTAATTCTCCGAACCGGAAAACTCCATCAAGTATGCCTTGATAAAGCCATCAATCTTTCCATCCATCACTCCGTTCACATCCGAAGTTTGAAAATTAGTACGATGATCCTTCACACGACGGTCATCAAAGACATAACTGCGTATCTGTGATCCCCATTCAATCTTCTTCTTGCCTGCCTCCACCTTGGCCTGTTCTTCCATGCGGTGCTGCAATTCCTTATCATATAAAATTGAACGCAACTGTCTCATCGCATTTTCCTTATTCTTCGGCTGGTCACGGGTTTCAGTATTCTCAATCAAGATTTCCTCTTCCTCACCGGTATACGGATCTTTATATTGATAACGCAGACGTACTCCTGATTCCACCTTGTTCACATTCTGTCCGCCGGCCCCTCCCGAACGGAAAGTATCCCAAGACATACGGGCAGGTTCAATTGTCACTTCAATACTATCATCCACCAACGGCGTTACAAACACAGAAGCAAAAGAAGTCATCCGTTTCCCCTGAGCATTATAAGGAGACACGCGCACCAAGCGGTGGACTCCATTCTCACCTTTCAGATAACCATATGCAAAACTGCCCTCAATATTCATAGTCACCGTCTTGATTCCGGCCTCATCCCCATCCTGAAGGTTAGCCACGCTCACTTTATAGCCATTGGTCTCCGCCCAACGCATATACATACGCATCAGCATGGAAGCCCAATCCTGACTTTCAGTACCACCGGCACCGCAATTAATTTTCAATACACAATCCATTTGGTCGGCCTCCTGGCGAAGCATATTCTTCAGTTCCAATGCCTCCACCGCAGTGACAGCCTTTTGATACGCTGCATCCACTTCTTCTTCGGTAACCAAATCATCTTTACAAAAGTCAAAAGCCAATTCCAGTTCATCTGCCATCGTCTTTACCTCACGGTAACCGTCGATCCATTTTTGCAGATCTTTCACCTTCCTCATTTGTGCTTCTGCTTTCTTGGCATCATCCCAAAAACCGGGCGCCTGCGTACGCAGTTGTTCTTCTTCCACCTGAACCAGTTTATTTTCTATGTCCAGATATCTTTCAAGTGCCGCAGTACGTTCTTTTACGTCTTTCAGTTGCTCTATTGTTATCATCTTGAGAATTTTTGCATTTTAGGGTGCAAAGATAGTGGAAATCTATTCATTTTCCTATTATTCTTCGTACATCTTTTCTATTTCGGCAGCATAGTTCTTGTTCAGCACATTACGTTTTATTTTCAACGTATTGGTCAGTTCACCACGTTCCATACTGAAAGGATGGGGCAACAAGGTAAACCTCTTGATCTGTTCATAATGTGCAAACTGCTGCTGCAGTGTATCAATCCGCTCTTTAAACAAATCGATAATTTCCGGTTTCTGCAACAGTTCCTCCATACTTTCATAGCGAATACCTTTTTTTGCGGCATACTCTTTCACCAGTTTATATTCAGGAATTATCAAAGCAGAAACAAATTTACGTTCATCGGCAATAATAGAAATCTGATCGATATAACGGTCTACCACCAATTTGGCTTCAATGGCTTGAGGAGCGATATACTTCCCGTTTGAAGTTTTAAACAAGTCCTTGATACGCTCTGTAAGGAACAAATGCCCATCTTTTATATAACCCGCATCACCGGTATGGAACCATCCGTCTTCAGTAAACGCTGCTTTCGTAGCAGCTTCCTTTTTATAATAGCCATGAGTGATTCCCTCACCACGTAGCATTATTTCGTTATTCTCCCCTATTCTGACCTGCACATGAGGCATGATACGCCCCACCGAACCAACCACATGGTCATTATCATTCTCACAAGCAACCGTTGCAGTAGATTCCGTCAATCCATAACCGGCTACCATATTAATTCCCACCGACAAAACAAACTCCTGTACAGCCGGCGGAATAGCCGCACCGGCAGTAGGGAAGAAACGCCCGTTTTCAATGCCAATAGTCTTTTTCAACAAGCTATAGATCGTTTTCTCATAAAATTTATATTTCATGTGCAATACAGGCGGAGGAGTCAGCCCTTTGTACACATATTCCAAATTATGTTCACGTCCCACTTTAATAGCATCCAGCATCAACTTCTTTTTCAATCCGGTTGTCTCATTGATTTTTTCTTGCACGCCGGCATACACTTTCTCCCAGAAACGGGGAACACTGCACATAGCCGTAGGACGGATCTCCTTTATTGTCTTCTGGATATCAGCAGGACGCAAGTTGATAGACAAAGTACACCCCATCGAAAGACACCAGCAAGTCCATGCACGCTCAAACACATGAGTAAAAGGAAGGAAATTCATAATCACATCCTGATCACCCAATTGAGGGAAACGTTCATCGTGTGCCGGAATGGCCGCCTCATAGCAAGAATGATGCAACATCACCCCCTTGCTGTCTCCGGTTGTTCCACTGGTATAAAGAATATTGGCAAGATCACCATTACCCGACTCTGAAGTACGCTTGTCTACCTCAGCTTGATGCGGATGCGCCTCGCCCAATTTCAGAAAGTCATCAAAATAAATGGAAGTCTGGTCCCGCTCATCACGTTTTACATCCTTGTCGAAAATTATAATCTGTTTCAGTTGGCTTCCCAGTTGCATAACCCGGAACGCCACATCATATTGCAACTGTTCACCTACAAAGATATAACGTATTTCGGCATCACCTACCATATAATGTACCTGCGCCTCGGAACTGGTAGCATAAAATGGTACAGTAACAGCCCGTACCCCAAAAGCTCCAAAGTCCACATACAGACATTCCGGTTTATTTTGAGAAAAAACTGCTATATTTTCCTGTATGCCTATACCTAATTCTATCAATGCATTCGAAACTGTTTTTACAGTTGCGGCAAACTGGTTCCAAGAAACCGGAATCCATGTTTCTGTTTTATAATCGCGGTAACGCAACGCTACACGATCACCATATTTCCCTGCCTGACGTTGTATCAGGACAGATAAGAAAGAACTACTCATTCCAAAGATTTATTTTTAATTCATCGGCAAAGTTATCGTTTAATTTGGAATTATCCTCTATAAACAGGCATTAATTTTCCCAACCAGTCAAAGAGTTAGAAGAAATCAGCCGAAAGTTTTAGTTGCATATCTAACTTAATTACCTACTTTTTTCATCACCGTTTACCACGCAAAAATAGTATCTTTGCAACACATTAAATTATTAAAATCAAGATGATTGATATAGAATATTACACTTCCGAAGCAACCACATTGCTGAATTCGTTAATCGGTATCCCCTCATTGAGCCGGGAAGAAGAAGCTGCCGCCGACTTTCTGCAGAACTATATTGAAGAAACAGGTATCATGACCGGTCGTTCGGGCAACAACATTTGGTGTATCAGTCCGATGTTCGACCTCAACAAACCGACTATTTTACTAAATTCCCACATCGATACCGTAAAACCGGTAAACGGATGGCGGAAACATCCTTTCACTCCGAAAGCCGAAAACGGAAAGATTTACGGTTTGGGAAGTAATGACGCCGGCGCCAGTGTAGTATCCTTATTTCAGGTGTACCGCCATCTCTCTATAACCGAGCAGGCATACAATCTGATCTTTCTTGCCTCATGTGAAGAAGAAGTTTCCGGAAAAAACGGAATAGAAAGCGTATTGCCCCAACTACCTCCCATCACCTTGGGCATAGTGGGTGAACCGACAGAAATGCAGCCTGCCATTGCCGAAAAGGGATTGATGGTGCTGGATGTTACCGCATACGGAAAAGCCGGACATGCCGCACGCAATGAAGGAGTGAATGCTATTTACAAAGTACTGGAAGACATTCAGTGGTTCCGTGATTATAAATTCCCGAAGGAATCCTCCCTGCTAGGCCCCGTCAAAATGAGCGTGACACAAATAAATGCCGGCACGCAGCATAATGTCATCCCCGATACTTGTACTTTCGTTGTGGATATCCGCAGTAATGAATGTTACTCTAACGAAGAACTATTCAAAGAAATAAGCGCCCGTCTAAAAAGCGAGGCGAAAGCCCGTTCTTTCCGCTTGAACTCATCTCATATCAGTGCCGAGCATCCCTTTGTGAAACGCGCGGTAAAACTAGGACGTGTACCTTTCGGCTCTCCTACTTTGTCCGATCAGGCGTTGATGAAGTTCCCGTCTGTCAAAATCGGTCCGGGAAAGTCCTCCCGTTCACATACGGCTGATGAATATATCATGGTTTCGGAAATTGAGGAAGCAATAAGGCTTTATATCGAGATGCTGGACGGACTGGTGCTGTAAACGACTTACAAAGACGCTATTTCCCCTATAGACAGACCGGTAACCTGTGCAATTACATCAAATGCAATACCGGCCTGTTTCATTTTTTTGCATTCTTGAAGCATTCTTCCTTACGACCTTGCTCAAGACCTTCTTCAACTGGGTGGACATCACACTGTACCAATCACGGAAATTCTTCAAACTTTCCCAATACTCGCCTAATTCCTTAGGATTGAACTTAGCTATCTCGGCAGCCTCGAAAAGTTCCTTGTTCATTGCCGTGCCGAAAAGCAACTTGAAGCCGAAATCGGCATAAGGGTTGATGTATTTATCCTGTATGCCTTCTGTTCCCATATCTATCCGAGGTTTAATAAGTTATGATACAGGACAAAAGTAATCAATATACTGCAATTCCCCGTCTTAAAAGAAAGATTTAACTATCTATCATTCATAGTATTTTCTAGATAAGGTTTAATAATTCCTCATTATTCCATCTTTCAGCATATTCACTGCTTAAGTCTGCCGTGATACATTCGTGCTTATTTTCCCCTTTTTGTAAACCGATAACTCTGATGTCAGGAACAGTTTTAGCATACTTTCTTATTGTGAGTTCCAATAAAATTCCTAAGCTTATCGATTTCATATCAGGCGGATAAAACGGTTCCGCACTTTGAGCGTCATTTAAACAGGAAAAAATAACATCTATTGCCTGTTCCCACGTAATAAAAAACCGGGTAGCTTCAGGATCTGTCAATATAAGCTCCTTCCTATTTTCTAATGCATACTTCCATTTTACCAAAACAGACCCTGTAGAATGCAATACATTTCCATAACGAACTATCCTATAAGCGCAATTCGATCCGTTTATTTGCTCAAAATCCCCAAAAGATTCTCCATAAGCAATTTAGTAGCCCCCATACGTTCCTGAAACTTGAACAGCTTTATCAGTGCTTGTTGCCAGAATAATTTTATGTTCTGTTCCTCAACAGTTATTTTAAGAAGATTCAACGTACCAAGAATATTAGTCTGAACAGCTTTCAGAGGATGTTCTTTGCCAAAATGACATCTTTAAACGCAGCCAAATGAAATATCCCATCACAACCATTCAATGCCTTTTTCAATAAAAGATAATCTTCAACGGGGCATGGAAAGATTTGAACGCTTTTAAATTTCTCCCTCAGAGCAATCAGTTTTCCTTCATTCCTGGCTATCGCATGAATAGTATGTCCTTGGGTAATCAACCGTTCTATCAATTTCTCAGCCAAATAACCGGTAGCCCCCGTTACTGCAATGGTTCCCATACTCAAGCTATTTTTTATCATTCATCAACACATCCCTCGCAACATAAGGCTGTGGAGAAAACTCAATAGTCAACACATTCGACTCTCCTAAAGCTGTTAATGTATGGACGCACCCCGGTAAAGTCCGTACCAAATCCCCCTTTTCCCAAATCTCTTCTATTACAGCCTCACTATCATCATATTTCTGAAAAGTGGCATGCATACGCCCCTGTAAAATAAGCATATATTCCACCTTTCTAAAATGATAATGATTGCCTCTAAGAACCTTTGGGACGAATTGCAAGAATCCTATATATTTAGCGGCTTCCACCGCTGGAATTGAAGCACTCAAAGTAGTATCCTCGCCAATTACAAAACCAGTCCCCGCCTCCAGCAAGCTATAATTTTTCACATCTCCTACGGATTCCACTCTTATCAAATCCCTGACAGTTATTTCATCAAACATTTTTTTTGATTGCTCCCGCACGTCAATTTTACATAATCCGGCACGATATTTTAATAAAAACAACTTATGATGAGGAGCAAGGTTCTCCAATCTCAAACACTCATCCATATCCAGCAAGACAAAAGATTCACCTTCCAAAATACGGATATCCGCTGCATCGTCCATCAAATAAGTATGATGAATATATTCCCACCTATCATAGTCTGCCCTATACTCAGACCCCAAATAGGTTATAGAACTAAAATGCACCTTTTGGGATTTCTTGTGTTCAAATTCTTCCTTCAGTTCTCTGATAATGCCATCTAGAGGGGTTTCCTCCTCCTCAAGGTAGCCAGAAACAAGAGAATAATATCCGGGGTACTCTATATCCGGGTTCTCATCTCTTTTCTGCAACAATACTCTATTATCTGTTGTAGTAATAATCACAGTAGTCGAATCCATCATCTTTTTCATTTTCATTATTTTTTAAATTTTCATTCTGTTGTATTTTCACCACACCCACGTGATGAATAATATTTTCCTTATTCAGCATATCAGTATAAATAGCATGGTTTAACACCATAATAAGCAACCAAATAAGAGACAATATGGCAAAAAAAGGTTGGGTGTATGATTTCAGCCATAACTCCCAAGACTTTTTCTCTCTTTTCAAATTAGAAGGAATCTTTGTGAAAAGTTTCACATACTCATCCGGAAAAGCCTTTTCCGCTTCACATAACATATTCTTCCAGTGCTCATGATAACTCCATAATCTCTGCATTACGTAAAT
>ENA-OQDL01000244-OQDL01000244.1-human-gut-metagenome-genome-assembly--contig:-NODE-244-length-37302-cov-6.369065_pt1 | contig 37302 bp, 29 predicted proteins | sample MGYA00242782_ERZ504609 | MGnify/ENA primary metagenome ERZ504609 (study PRJEB26092, sample SAMD00036320) | human gut metagenome | host: Homo sapiens | study: EMG produced TPA metagenomics assembly of... | reverse complement strand
GCCACTCCCGGCCGGTTCAGACTGACCTCGAGCTGCTTTTTTACGATAGACATAAACCAATACGCGGTTCTCCTGTCTCCGTAATATATAGAGACGGATACCCTTTTTCTTTCATGCACTGAATTCCCAAAACTCAATCTGTTCTTCTATATCCGTATCATCAACAAATGTCATATTGAATAAATTTGCTGATTTCATTGATGCAAGTGTTGCCGAGCAATGCTCCACCAGACAATTTTTCGATCAGATATCTGTTCGCCATCTTAGTTCCTCCTAACGAATGTTAGCGCTATCTAACAATCTATATTTGAATACTATATCATTCTTTCCAGACTGTCAAGAATTATGTGTAAAAAAGAAGCTTGATGAAAATTTATTTCATCAAGCTTCTTTTTATTTTCTTATCTGTTATTTTAATTTTTTATTTATTCATTTCGTTTACAATATTTTTCTGCATGATCCCCGTATGATCAGTTCCGGATAAATCAGTCTTTCAACCTTACTTTCTTCTTCAGGAACTCCGTTGATCTTCTCAAGTATAAGCTCTGCTGCCATTTCTCCCAGCTTTTCCTGCGGATGAGCTATCGTTGTGATTCCGCTTCCCGCTGAGCATACAGTGAATTGTCATAACCGGTAATGGAAATATCATCCGGTATCCTGACTCCCATTTTCTCCAGTTCTTCCATAACCTGAACAGCAATCTGATCATTGTAACAGACGATTCCATCCGGAAGCTGTCCGCTCTGTACCATTTCTTTTGCCATCAGTGCAGGTTTTACTTTCCTGTCCTCTGTATGAAACCAGACAACATCATCCGGATCATAGGCAATCCCTGACTCCTGTAAGGCCTTCACATATCCCTTGTGGCGCTCCAGTCCCTGCATATCGTCTGCCTTAAAGAAACCCTTGATCTTTTTATGTCCCAGTTCCAGCAGATATTTTGTTACAAGGTAGCCTCCCTGTGCATCATCCATAAGAATATGAGGTTTATCCCTCATTTCTGAATAGATTCCCTGAATAAACACATACGGAATTTCAAATTTATCCAGATTCTGATAAAGATTTCTGTGTTTACAGATCATCTCACTTTTGCTTGGTTCAATGATCAGTCCATCAATATCTTTCTTCAGAAGTTCCTCCAGACATCTGGCCTCTTTCTGTCTGCTGTTTGCTGTGTTTTTCAGGATAATACTGTAACCGCTTTCTGAAAGGACATTATCCATTCCCTGTATCAGTCTCGGAAAAATATAATCAGAAATATATGTGGTCACTACCGCAATATTCTTTGAATTCTTTATATGGCGCATATTCTCAGAGCAATAAGTACCTCTTCCGTGAAATGCCTCTACATATCCGTCCTGCTCCAGGATTCCCAGTGCTTTACGAACTGTATGTCTACTCAGGGAATATTTCTGTGAAAGCTCGTTTTCTGAAGGAAGCTTCTCTCCCGGTCGGATAGCTCCTGACATAATATCACTTCTGAGCTGTTCCATCAGTGAGAAATATTTCGGCTTTCCATTATCTGTCATGTCTTCTTCCCTCCTGTATTTAGGATACAACTTGTACGCACGTACGAACAAGTTGTTTTTTATGCATAAATTATACAAAATATCGAGAGATTTTTCATTAGTTTTTTCCAAAACACCTCGAGGGATAGTGATGTATAAACAGTAACAGTTCATCCTTTACGAAAGTTACCAATATCCGATTGATTTCAACATCACTTCGGCTCAGCTTTTTCTATACCATAACATTCATGGCAAATCCCATGTACCGCCATACGTATTTCTTTATCCAGACGTGAATTACAGGTGATCAGAGTCACCATTCTCTCCCTTTCATCAGGCTCTACTCCTGTGTCATACATGGAATTATTTTTCAATATAGATAATTGTCTCCTGTATGCAGGACTGGATAACTTGTATCCATTATTCAAATGCCGGGCTTTGGGAAGATGCCTGTTCCACAGAAAAAATTTTGTACAGAAACTTTCCTTTTGGGTGTTGTGATCTCAATTTCAGGACATTTTTTCAGAAATTCAGGCTGTTCATAACGGTTCAGATTTGCAAACATCATATTACCTTCTATATTATGCCCGTAAAGAATACTGTGGGAATCTGTAAAATTCTTTTTTATGTCATGTTCCAGAAAAATACATCCAAACAGATCTTCCTCTCCTCTGAAATTATGTTTCAGGTAATATTCATCATCTGCCGCCTGAACTACAGGATAAGAAATATCGGCTCCCGGGACAGTAATCCAGGCAACTGTCTGAGAGTTGATCTTTCTTAAATTTTCCCAGGAAATCCCGAAGGATTCCCTGATTTCATCTGTACAGTTTTTGTTTTTTGATTCAGAAGATCTTCTCTGTTTTTTTCTGCGTTTTTTTTCACTGTTTTCTGTACTGCTGTCTTCATCAGTTTTTTTGCCATCTGCCAATAATCCGGCATCTTCTCTGTTCTTCATCCCTGCCATCCGGGAAAGCTCTGCATATTCCTGCTTTGCTGCAAGATTCTGTTCATAACTTTTTATATAGAAACCGGCACAATATATAAGAAGCCCAATTGCTGCTATAATCATACTTACTGCAAATGTCCTGAGTTTTTTCATTTCCGCGGCATACCCTTTATATTTCTTTTCCCGGAAACAGTTCTTCTGTAGATCACCACACCTCCTGTCAGCAGTCCCACTCCGAGGAGTCCAAGAACAGCCATCATTTTAAACGGTCTGACATCTCCTGTTTTAGAACTTCCTGCCATGGAACCACCCTGATAGCTTCCGTATCCACCCGAATTTCCGTAACTGCTGCCTCCGTTTCCGGAAGTTGTGCCTCCATTATTTCCACCATTGTAAGATGCCAACGGTGCTTTCGTCGGTACAGGAGTCATTTTCGGGCAGGTTCCCGGTACAGATGGTTTTGGTGTGGCTTTTGGCTGCTCTGTCGGTTTCGGTACTTCTGTAGGTTTTGGTGTCTCTGTCGGCTTTGGTGTTTCTGTTGGTTTCGGTGTTGCAGACGGTGTTGGTGTGGCAGTGGGTTCTGCTTTTGCTTTCACATATGCCTCCTGCTGCGCAGCAGTTTCCGGTGAAATATCACCTCTTGCTTTCGCTGTGTTTACAATTTTTTCAGGCTCTGTGCTTTCTGTTTTAAATACCACTTCATAGCAGACTTCAATTTTATCCTTATCTGACAACGATGCTCCTGTCTGAATTACAAATCCTGTATCATCTGCCTCTATTTTGGCATCTTTCAGTTCTATACCATTTTTCTTCAAAAAAATGCTGTCTTTTACAATGGAAGCCCCTTTGGTTTCCAGTTTATCTTCGATAACAATATTCTGATCTGTGACATCCTCACGCAGTTGTCTTACTGTCAGCTTATAGTATCCTTTCTCACCGGACGCATACTCTTTCTTATCTGATTCCTTCACAATTTTCAGAATCGGACTGTGTACCTCTGTCTCTGTTTCCCCGGTTGCAGGTATCTTTTCACTGCTGTCTGCAACTGCAGTATTGTGCACTTTCTGTCCTGCCAGGGCTGCATCAATCACCGCTGCCTGATATTCCACGATCATACTTTTCTGTTCCTGACAGTCCAGAGGATTATACATTACCTGCTCAAAAAGACCGCCTTTATCATTATCGCAGATACTATATCTGCTGTCCCTGACCAGTGTCCTGCCTGTTGACATCAGGAAAGTGTTATCATCATTGATCTGTACATCAGCATCTGCCACATTTCCTTTCTCATCCATCAGAATCACCGAATCCTTCAGAAGACGTACTCCCTGAGTATCGATCACATCCTGCAGAGTAACATTACGCGCCACACATCCGGTCTGCTCCTGTGTCAGGACAATGCGGTATGTAATAATATCACCATATTTGTAAAATGGTTTGTCCGTCGTCTTCTCTACTTTAAGAACAGGCGAGTTCACCCAGATTTTTGAGGAGTCCTTTACTTTCTGTGCATTATCTGCATATGCCTGTGCTGTATTTACAATCTCCATCCCATTTACGCTTTCCTGCGCAGTACAGCGGAAATTAACAGTCACAGGGGTCTGATACGGAAGATCTGAAATTGTCACGATCCATCCGGTTCCCTGACGTGTAACCTGACAACTGACCGGTTTTTCCACTGTTTCTTTATAATTTTCCGGATTCAGCTGATTTCCTGCATCATCAGTTCCTGCCACCGGATTCTGAATAACAGCCGGAACACCGCTTACAGTAACAGCATCTTCGCCTCCGTCCAGAGCCAGTCCTTCAGGAAGGGAAAGATCACTGATCACAAGATTTCTTGCGATAGATCCCTTCTGAAGATTATTAACCGTAACCTGATAATTCACCTGTTCTCCTACCCGAAATTCATTTTCCGCACGTCCGTCCCCGGCTGCAAGATATGGATTCTGAAAACTTTTCTCAATAGAAAGAACCGCTGTATTTACATACACTTCTGCGTCATCCTGTGAAACAGGGGCATTCTGCGCCTGCACATTGGCAACATTAATGCTTTCCATTCCATTTGCTGCTTCCGTAACTGTGCAAAGGAAGGAAATCATAACCGGAGTATTTGCCGGAAGATCCGAAATGTTCAGTCTCCATCCGCTTCCTTCCTGAAGAAATTCATAATTCACCGGTTTCTCTGATGTCTCATTATAAAATTCCGGATTCAGCTGGTTCAAAACATCTTCGGTCCCTGCTGTCAGCTGCGTAATACTCTGTGGGATTCCGCTTACCGATACATCCTCTGCCGATGAAAGCGCAAGTCCTGCCGGCATACCGGTATCCCAGACAGTTACGTTCCGGGCCACTGTACCTGCTTTTTTATTCTCCACCACCACATTGTACTGTACCTGTTCTCCGACCTGCCATTCATAATGATCTGCGGATTTCTCAATCCAGAATTCTCCTGAATTCACATACGCTTCTGCATCATCAGATCTCTCATCTGTATTGGCAGCTTTTACAGTTGCTGCATTTACGCTTTCGTGTCCATTTGCCTCTTCCTGTGCGATACAATGGAAAATAATCGTTACAGGCTGACTGTATGGCACATAAGAACAATAAAAGGAAAATCCGTTCTCATCTGCATTCAACTGAGAATCCACAGGTCTCGCTTCATATGCCTGTCCTGTTTTCTTATCCGGTACAGGATAGTTTACCTGCTGCTGAACTCCCAGTACTTCCATGCTCTGTGCACCACCTGCCAGAACCAGTCCCTGCGGCAGGCCAATATCAGTAATAGTTACATCTTTCGCAATCGTTCCTGCTGTTACATTATTCACCACGATCCGGTAAGCTACCTGCTCTCCTGCCTGCCACTCATATTTATCTGCTGTTTTGTCAATTTCAAGCTGTGGACTGTTCGGCCATACTTCTGCCATATCCTTTCTGGATTCCTGTTCTCCTGTCTCAGGATTGATCAGATTATCCGCTGTTGCAGTTACAATGTTCTCCCATTCCTGTCCATTGGAATCCTCAGATGCCTGACATTTAAAACGGATTGTGATCGTCTCCCCATACTTCAGGGACGGACACTCTGCTTTCCATCCATTTTCTCCCTGTCCGGTAAGCGTACAGTTTTCACCTCCCTGACTTGTCTCTACAGTATACTGCCCTTCCAGAAGCTGCAGACATGATGGAATCTCGTCTGTAATAACAACATTTACTGCTTTTACATCCTGTTTTGTCTGAGAAACCAGAACCTCATAATCTATGATATCTCCCGTTTTCCATTCATACTGAGAAGTATTTTTCTTTACTTCCAGTTCCGGTGGAATCACACCCTTTACCCACACTGTTTCCGTATCCATTGTATCTCCGCTTCCGTTTGTACGTTCATAACTCATGGATGCATGGTTTGGTACAAGAATACTGTATCCATCCTCTGCAAGGTATTTTGAAATGTTAATTTCTGATTCCGGTCTCTGGCGTACTTTTAAAGTAAATGTGTAAGTCTGATTATCTGTAAATGCTTCATCCTGAAGGCTCTCTGCTTTGGCCCTGCAGGTCACTTTCTGTCCTTCAACAGCAACATCAAACCAGTCTGTCACTGTCTGCCCTGCATCATTCACAATACTGACTTTTGATGTATCCTCTATAGTAAGACAATCCTCAAGTATATCCTGTACCACAAAGGATTTCAGTCTGTTGGGTGTCACCTCTGCCCGGATCATATACTGAAATTCCTGTCCCTGACGAATGCCAAAAGGTTTTTCTTTTGATGCGGCAGCTGCCTGTTCCCATGTACAGTTTGCCTCTCCCACACGTTTCTCAGGTGCTTTTTTCATTTCAACATCACCGAAACAATAGGAGGTAAAATCAAAATATGCATATGCTTTGCAGTATTTCTGTCCTTTAAAGTTCGGACAATAACTGTTGCCTGATGGATCCAGATATTTATTTCTTGTAATCTCTGCCCATCTTTCCTGAGAACCGGCTTTTGCAATGGCATCTTCACGACTTTTATCCCATTTATCCAGTCTGAACTGATGACAGAATTCTACCGTAAAATTATCTGTATTATAAAAAAGATTCAACCATCCTCTCGGATCATCCGGCTCAACGGAACCAAGGGGTGAGCTTACAGAATTTCCATCTACCGTCAGATAATCATTGTTTTTCAGAACATATGCATTATCCAGACTGCTGTCTGACGGAATACGGACTCCCTGTCCCGCATCAATATCACGTATGGTTCCATGGCCACTGATCGGCAGTGTTTCTTCTGTTCCATGCTTCAGAAACTGAAACTTAACCTTTGCGTATCCTACAGAATAAATAAATACACCGATACTGTTTTTGGAAAAGCCAACCATTGGATAAGCTTCATTATCTTTCCATGCAAACGTAGCTCCGCCTTTATTCTGAACAATCGATTCTGCAGTGCGCAGATCATAACGGGGTTCTGCATTCTCTACTCCCACAAGAATGAGTCTGACATCAACAATATTTCCATTTCCATCTTTTCCTACATTGTTATAACGCATCCCTGCGCTTCCGGCTTTATAGTCCGCTCCTACACGAACGCACTCTGTGTCACGTTCGCTTTTTCCATTGTCTGAAAAAGCTTCCCTGTCCAGATTATCACACCCAAAAGATTCATATGTGGTAATTCCGGGCTGAAACTTCATGTTAAAGCGATAACCATAATCTACCACCTTGTCACTGTCCCATGTTTCTACAGTTAACGGTGCCGCCTGAGTTACGCAGACAGGCACAAGCCCCAGAATTGCCTGCAGAATAAAAAAGCATTGCAAGCAGCAAAGCTCCAAGGCGTTCTTTCAATTTGAAATTGTGTTTCATTTTCCGTCTCCTTTCCGAACAAAAATATAAAATGAATGTGGGATTTTTCCCTGCACCTGGCAGGATTAAAGAATAGAAATAAGTTGAGATTGTATGATTATAAATATTCAAGGGGAATTAATATCGTGAAACAAGAACGTTTACACTTAGATTTTAAGATTCTGCGCAGGGTTTCTTTTCTGAAACCCTGCATAGATTTTCATTGATCATTCTTTTCTTCAGCCATGAAAGAAAATAAAGAATAATTGCAAGAATAATTAAAAAACGGAATCGCAACTCCGATTATCAGTATCAGTAAAAACAATTATAACAGCCGCCGCTGCAATAACAACAGCCCTGCCATGCCAGGTAGAAAGATCGATTACTTTTTTCCATCTTTTCTCCTGCTGATAAGGAAGCTCTGTCTCATTGCCATAACTGCTTCCGTAAGAAGAATACTCTCCGTAATCTTCCTGTGTACTTCCATCATCTGTATCGATCAGAGTTTTTGCTATCAGATGCGGGTCTCCCAGTTCCTGCAGTACTTCCTGCTCTGAACGTCCGCCACGTACCTGAGACTGTATATAATCTTCATAATACCTGATATGTGCTGCTGCTTTGCCCTCCTGCATCTGACCGGCAAGCTGGCTTCTCAGGATTTCCAAAAATTCTTTTCTGTTCATCTTCTACACTCCATTTTGCCAGAAATACATATCAAAACTCTACTGCTCTCTCCGTTATCAGTAACGTTCGTACTCTTATTTTACCATATATACCGCAGGTAGCAACTAATATAATCATAAACTTTTTATGAAATTCTTATAAACTCAGTTACTGTTCACTCCGTTCTCAGTAACTTAACCAAAATTCATTCCAGATTGCCTGCGGCAATGGAATTTTGGCTCGTATGTCATTTCCCGACAATTTTTGCATACATCTCCGGTCTGCGGTCTCTGAAAAGTCCCCAGTTCAGTCTGTCTGCCTTTAATGCATCCAGGTCAAAGTGCCTACAAGCACCCCCTCTTCCCCTCCGGGCAGTTCTGCACAGAGAGCACCTGTGTTGCTCTGTGATAAAAGAAGAGCCGTAAAAATTAAGAGCAGATTTCTGCATTCCGTTTTCCGGAACATGGCTCTACTGTTTTCCTCACCGATTCTGTTGGCAGCGATCACAGGGATCAGGTTGGAGGCAGCGTGTCCCTGCATACATCTTCTCCAGTGTTCCATGCTGTCGCATTCCAGGATGGGTTCACTTCCGATGGCAGTGGGATAAAAGAGAAGTTCTGCTCCCTGCAGTGCCATACATCTTGCCGTTTCCGGGAACCACTGATCCCAGCAGATTCCAACTCCAATGGTTCCAAATCTGGTATCAAAAACCTTAAAGCCGGTATCTCCCGGTGTGAAATAGAATTTTTCCTGATAATAATGGTCATCCGGAATATGTGTTTTCCGGTAAACGCCGAGATTCTTTCCATCTGCATCCAGAACCGCAACGCTGTTATAGGTATTATTGACCTCTTTTTCATAAAAGCTGACCGGGATCACAATCCCCAGCTCTGCCGCTACCCTGCTGAAATGACGCACTGCAGGGTTTTCCTCTGCAGTCTGCGCATATTCATAATACTCATATCTGCGCTCCTGGCAGAAATAGGGCCGTTCAAAAAGCTCTGGAAGAAGAACAATCTCAGCTCCCTTTGCTGCTGCCTGACGCACCAGTTCCTCTGCATGGGCAATATTTTTCTCCACACTTTTACTGCATTTCATCTGAACTGCTGCCACTGTTACATTTCTCATCCTGTCTGTTCCTCCTGCTCCTGTTTACATAAGTAAGTTTTTTCATAACTTTCAGGTAATAACCCTCAAACACATGACTCTCAAAGTTTTTCTGCATCAGGGTCAGATATTTTTTTCGGGAATCTGCTGGGTAATACAGTGAATATTTCCACCGCCGACAATGATGGCTCTGGCATCAATGGGATAAATCCTTCTTTCAGGAAAACACTTCTGCAGAATCTCCACTGCCCTTTTGTCATTTTCATCCCCAAACTGTGGAAGGATGATTCCTCCATTGGAAATATAGAAATTCACATAACTGGCAGCCATCCGTTCTCCTGCTTCCCGTTCGTCTTCTCCCTCTTCAAACACAAAGCCATCCACATCTTCCCGGGTAAGGCAGACCGGTTTCTGAGGAATCGGAAGCTTATGAATCTTAAATTTTCTGCCTTTTGCATCTGTTTCCTGTTCCAGCACCTTCAGATCAGCCAGAGACATGGCATACTGCGGATCTGTCTCATCCTCTGTCCATGCAAGCACAACCTCTCCGGGCCTTACAAAAGCGCACACGTTATCCACATGCTCATTGGTTTCATCCTGATAGATTCCACATGGAAGCCAGATAATCTTGTGGACACCGAGCCAGTACTTCAACTGTTCCTCTATCTGTTCCCTGCTCATCTGAGGATTGCGTCCCTGACTCAGAAGACAGGCCTCTGTAACGATCAGAGTCCCCTCTCCGTCAGAATGGATGGAACCGCCCTCAAGCACAAAAGGTCTGGCATCCAGACATGGACAACCAAGAGTCCTGCAGATAAAGGCAGCCACCCTGTCGTCCTTCTCCCAGTTCCGGTAAAGCCCGTCAAAGGTACCTCCCCAGGCATTAAACTGCCAGTCAACTCCACAGACCGCCCCTTTCTCATCCAGAACCATGGTTGCTCCCACATCTCTGGCCCAGGCGTCATCTGTCTCGCATTCCAGCAAAGTCACACCGGAAACATTCCCAAGCTGATTCTTTGCATTCTCCATCTGAGCTTTGGAAACCAGCATATACACCTTTTCGCTCTCTCCAATAGCCTCTGCAACTTTCACAAATGCTTTCTGTGCTTCCCTTGCCCCATAATTCCAGGAACCGGGACGTTCCGGCCAGATCATCACACATCCCTCATGAGGCTCAAATTCTCCGGGCATACGATATTTTGTTCTGTTCTTCTCTGTAACTTCCATGTCTGTCTCCTTTTCTTTGATAGCCCGGCAGATATCAGGAAAGCCGGCTCTTAAAGTCTTCGTATCCGAAATGTCTGATAACCTCACACTCTCCGTCCTCATGCATAACCGCAATATCCGGCAGCGGCATACCGTTAAATGTATTATTCTTCACCATAGAATAAATCGCCATATCCATAAAATACAGCTTGTCCCCGATCCGGATCTCTCTGTCAAAGGAATAATCTCCGATTACATCTCCTGCCAGGCAGGTGCAGGAAGATAAGCGGTAGGTATATGCCTTCTCCCCTGCTTCCCCGCTGTCCTTAAGAGGCGGACGATAGGGCATCTCCAGCACATCCGGCATATGGCAGGCTGCAGAAGCATCCAGAACCAGCGTTCTGATTCCATTTTCCACAATGTCCATAACCTCTGTCACCAGATATCCGGCATTCAGGGCAACAGCCTCCCCGGGCTCCAGATAAATATCCAGATCATAGGTTTCCTTCATATGCTGAATACATTTTTCCAGGAGCTTTACATCATAATCCTCTCTGGTAATGTGATGTCCGCCGCCCATATTCAACCAGGAAACCTCAGACAGAAATTCTCCAAACTTCTCCTCTACTGCCTGCAATGTTTTCTCCAGGTCATCTGCATTCTGTTCGCAGAGCGTATGGAAATGCAGTCCGTCGATCCATTTCAGACATTCCCCGTCAAAGTTCTCTCTGGTAACCCCCAGCCTGGAACCCGGCGCACAGGGATCATAGATTGCATGATCCCCCTGAGTGGAGCATTCCGGATTAATACGGAGTCCCAGACTGGCTCTGGTACACACATCTTTAAATTTCTTCAGCTGTGCTGTGGAATTAAAGATAATATGGTCACAGATACGATCCAGTTCCTCTATATCTTCTGTACGGTAAGCAGGGGAAAAAACATGATTCTCTTTCCCCATCTCTTCATATCCAAGCCTTGCCTCAAACAGACCGCTGGCAGTGGTACCTGCCAGATATTTTCCGATCATGGGATACAGAGCAAAGCCGGAAAACGCTTTCTGCGCCAGAAGGATCTTACACCCGGTATCCTCCTGGACTTTTTTCAAAATCTCCAGATTCTCCCGCATCTTCTTCTCATCGATCACATAGCAGGGAGTTTGCAGTTGATCAATCTTCATTGGCTTTCCAGACCTTTACCAGTTCAGGATCTTCGCAGACTTTCCATGGAAGTCCCCATTTGTTCAGTGCTTCCATATATGGATCCGGATCAAATTCTTCCACATTAAATACACCCGGTTTCTTCCACTGTCCGGTCACTACCATCATGGAACCGATCATAGCCGGAACACCTGTTGTATAGGAGATTGCCTGGGATTCCACCTCTTTATAGCATTCCTGATGATCACATACATTATAAATATAAATACTTTTCTCTTTTCCGTCCTTAACACCTGTGAAAATACAGCCGATATTTGTTTTACCCACTGTTCTCGGACCCAGAGATGCAGGATCCGGCAGAAGAGCTTTCAAAAACTGGATCGGCACAATCTCCTGTCCATTAAATTCCACAGGTGCGGTGGAAAGCATTCCTACATTTTCCAGACATTTCATATGTGTCAGATAGCTCTGTCCGAATGTCATAAAGAAACGGATCCTCTGTACTCCCGGAATATTTTTTGCCAGTGATTCAATCTCTTCATGATGAAGAAGATACATATCCTTCTTTCCTACCTCAGGGAAATCGTAGACAGATTTAAATTCCATAGGCTCTGTTTCTACCCAATGTCCGTCTTCCCAGTAGGAACCATTTGCGGAAACCTCTCGAAGATTGATCTCCGGGTTAAAGTTTGTGGCAAAAGGATATCCATGATCACCACCGTTACAGTCCAGAATATCAATGGTATGGATTTCATCAAAATAATGCTTCAGGGCATAGGCACTGAATACACTGGTAACACCCGGATCAAAACCGGTTCCCAGAAGAGCAGTCAGTCCTGCTTCCTTAAATTTTTCATCATAAGCCCACTGCCAGGAATAATCGAAATATGCAGTAAAGCCTTTTTCTTTACATCTCTTTTCGTAGATTGCACGCCATGTGGGATCTTCTGTATCCTCTGCTTCATAATTGGCAGTATCAATATAATCCGCACCGGCTTCCAGACATGCATCCATGATGGTAAGATCCTGATATGGAAGTGCCACATTCAGGACAGCATCCGGCTTATAGGCTCTAATCAATTCTGCGACCTCTGCTGCATTATCCGCATCTACCTTTGCTGTCTCAATTTTTGTCTTCGTTGTACTTTCAATCTTCTCTTTGAGTGCATCGCATTTTTCCTTTGTCCTGCTTGCGATCATAATCTCTGTAAAAACATCGCTGTTCTGACAGCATTTGCGAATTGCCACTGAAGCTACCCCACCACATCCGATTACCAATAATCTGCTCATAAACTGTTTTCCTCCTCTTCCAGTAAATCTTCTACATATTTTGGAAGCATAAATGCTCCTCTGTGAAGGTTTGTTGTATAATACCATGTTTCTATATTAAGATTATCAAACCTCTCCGGCCTGAAATCTTCCAGTGGATGATATTTCTTTGATGCAAATCCAAAAAGCCAGTATCCCGAGGGACAGGTAGGGATATGTGCCTGATAAACCCTGCTCACCGGAAATGACCGGAAAACCTTTCTGTGCATCTTTCTGCATTCCACCTCATCCTCATCATAAAAAGGACTTCCATGCTGATAAACCATGATTCCGTCATCTCTGAGAGCCTTATAACAGCTTCCGTAGAATTCCTTTGTAAAAAGTCCCTCTGTGTGTCCCAGCGGATCTGTGGAATCATTGATGATCAGGTCATATCTGGCCTTTTTATTCCGCAGGAACCGAAGACCGTCTTCATAATAAATGTTGACTCTCTCATCCTTCAGTCCCTGGGCAATATCCGGAAACATCTCCGCACATACATCCACAAACATTTTATCGGATTCCACCACATCAATGCTCTCAATCTGTGGATAATGTATCAGTTCTCTGGCAACTCCACCGTCACCGCCGCCGATGATCAGAACATTTTTTACATTGGGATGTACTGTCATTGGCACATGCGTAACCATCTCATCATAAATAAATTCATCTTTATCAGAGAATACGATCTCACCGTCCAGAGCCACAAATCTTCCAAATTCTTCAGACTCAAACACATCGATTCTCTGAAATTCACTTTCCCCTGAAAATAACTGTCGGTTAATCCGGACAGAAAGCTTTACATTTCCTGTATGGAACTCGGAATACCATAATTCCATGATCAGATACCCCCTTTCAGGACCTGAAGATGTTCTACCTTCGGATCCTCCATTCCCTGCATGGAACAGCCTTTGTCTCTTGCATAAAGAATGTATTCTACAATTTCCTGTGTCACCATTTCTCCAGGAGCAAGAATCGGGATTCCCGGAGGATAACACATAACAAATTCACCGCTGATCCTGCCTGCCGCCTGTTCCATGGGCAGAGATTCTTTCTCCGCATAAAATGCCTGCTGTGGAGACGCCACCACTGCAGGTGCGATATATTCCCCGGAAAGCATACCTGTACTGTCCTTCTTATACAGACGTTCAATATCAGCCAGTGCCCCTACCAGTCTCTCAATATCCTGAAGCCTGTCTCCGATGGAAATGTAAGCCAGAATATTACAGATATCTCCAAACTCGATCTGAATATCATATTCATCTCTGAGAAGATCATAAACTTCAATACCTGCCAACCCATTTCCCAATGTATAAATGGAGAGTTTTGTAACATCAAAATCAAAAACACTGGTTCCATTGATCAGATCCATACCATATGCATAATAACCGCCGATCTCATTGATCTCCTCTCTGGCATACTGCGCCATCCCTGCAACCTTTTCAAAGGATTCCTCTCCCCTGAGTGCCAGATTTCTTCTGGAGATATCCAGACTGGACAACAGAAGATAAGAAGCGCTTGTGGTCTGAGTCAGATTGATGATCTGGCGCACTTTCTCTGCATTCATACTCTTATTCAAAAGCAGCAACGAACTCTGTGTCAGACTTCCGCCGGATTTGTGCATGGAAACTGCCGCCATGTCAGCACCTGCCGCCATTCCGGATACAGGAAGGTTTCTGCCGAAATAAAGATGGGTTCCATGAGCCTCATCTGCCAGCACCTTCATTCCTCTTGCATGAGCCTTCTTTACGATAGTCCGCAGATCCGAACAGATTCCATAATAGGTAGGGTTATTTACAAGAACTGCCACCGCATCCGGATTCTCATCCATAGCCTTCTCCACCTGACTGACTTCCATGCCAAGGGAAATGCCCAGCTGCGCATTCACCTCCGGGTTTACATAAACCGGAATTGCACCGCACAGTACCAGGGCATTGATGGCACTTTTATGTACATTTCGCGGCAGAATGATCTTATCCCCTGCCTTGCAGACAGAAAGGATCATACTCTGCACTGCAGATGTGGTTCCTCCTACCATAAGAAATGCATGCGCTGCGCCAAAAGCATCTGCTGCAAGCTCCTCCGCTTCTCTGATCACCGAAACCGGGTGGCAGAGATTGTCCAGCGGTTTCATAGAATTAACATCCAGCCCCACACATTTCTCTCCCAGAAGCTGTGCAAGCTCCGGATTTCCTCTTCCTCTTTTATGTCCCGGCACATCAAAGGGAACGACTCTCTTCTTTCGGAAACGTTCCAGTGCTTCATATATGGGCGCATGCTGTTGTCTTTCATAATCCATTTGACATGTTCCTCTTTTCCTGTCGTCATGTACCGGCAAATACAGTTCTATCATTCAGCAATTGTATACTGCCTCAAACCGGCACAATGATTCAATTATTTCTATATATATTTGCTATATCTGCACAAAAAAAGAAGCAGATAAGTTCATTCACCATCTGCTTCTCTCATGATCTATAGAATTTCTCAGGCTCTGTCTCTTTATATACTGACCGGATTTCCCGTATAAATCCGTCTGTATCCTGTGCCTGTTCCCGTATTCTGAAATATTCATGACTGCTGTCGTCTTCAATCGCTGGCAAATATATGCTATGCTCTTATTGACCGTTTCACAAGATGATGTGTGCTTACGCACTGATTATTATAAAGTAATCAACTTATAAAATTTGAGCTTCTAACTCAATCAATAATGTGGTGTCTCCCACCCGGCAACTGCCCCGCCTGTCCGTATGGCTTAACATTCAGAAACTGTCTCTGAATGTGAGCAAATATTTGCATGAAAACGATAGTGTCTTTTCATACTAAAGATGAGAATAACATATCTTCTGAACTGTTGTCAATTCCATTTTCCATATTTTGCACAGTCTTTACCCGCTTTTTATATTTTCTTCATTTATCAGGGAAAACTGTGTCTATTTTTTAACAATTTCTTCCCTTGAGAAAACGTATTTTCTTTCATTACCAGGGATTACGATTCTCTTCTCTTATCAATTTGCACAACTTTTATCCAGTTTACTCACATTTTTTGACGTTTCAACAAAAATTTTCTTGACATTTTTTTCTCAAAATGATATATTGTATTCATCAATTGAAAGAACCTTCGAGTACTGACGGAAAGAGTGGAGTGCAAACCACGTGGAGTCGGAGGTTTGTGGGAGCCGACCGTCTGGGCAGTATTTGAAATATTCAGATACTGGCCCTTTTTTTATAACTTTCAGGGCAGAAATCAGGAATACCAGGCAGACCGGCCAATACTTCTTTCAATTAATAATTGTTGCTGATCGCGGAGTGAACAGCAACAGAAGTTTTTCATGTTATGCGGAAACGAAAGGAGAAAAACAATTATGGGATTCAAATCAGACATTGAAATTGCACAGGAATGCGAGATGCTTCCAATTACTCAGATCGCAGAGAAAGCAGGTATTGACGACAAATATCTGGAGCAGTACGGAAAATACAAAGCAAAAATCGACTACAATCTTCTGAAAGAAAGTGATAAGAAGGATGGAAAATTAATCCTCGTTACAGCTATCAACCCAACTCCAGCAGGAGAAGGTAAAACTACTACTACTGTAGGTCTTGCAGATGGTATGCAGAGACTTGGCAAGAGTGTTATGGTAGCTCTTCGTGAGCCATCCTTAGGACCGGTATTCGGTGTAAAAGGTGGTGCAGCAGGCGGCGGATATGCACAGGTTGTTCCTATGGAAGATATTAACCTTCACTTCACAGGTGACTTCCATGCCATTGGCGCAGCTAACAACTTACTGGCAGCTATGATCGATAACCATATCTTCCAGGGCAATGCATTAAACATCGACCCACGTAAGATCACATGGAGAAGATGTGTAGATATGAACGACCGTCAGCTTCGTAACGTAGTAGATGGTCTTGGCGGAAAGACAAACGGTATGCCTCGTGAAGACGGATACGACATCACAGTTGCATCTGAAATCATGGCAGTTCTCTGTCTTGCAAGCGACATCAAAGACCTGAAAGAAAGATTATCCAAGATCATCATCGGATATACATACGGAAAAGTTTCCGAGCAGAAACCTGTAACAGCAGGTGACCTTCACGCAGAAGGCGCTATGACAGCCCTGTTAAAAGATGCTCTGAAACCAAACCTTGTACAGACTCTGGAACACGTTCCTGCAATCGTACATGGCGGACCATTCGCAAACATCGCTCATGGATGTAACTCTGTAACAGCTACAAAGATGGCTATGAAGCTTGCTGATTATGCAATCACAGAAGCTGGTTTCGGTGCTGACCTTGGTGCTGAGAAATTCCTTGATATCAAATGCCGTATGGCTGGTTTAAAACCAAGCGCAGTTGTAATCGTAGCTACAGTACGTGCCCTGAAATACAACGGCGGCGTTGCTAAAGCTGACCTTAACAATGAAAACCTGGAAGCTCTTGAAAAAGGTATCCCGAACCTGTTAAAACACGTTTCCAACATTAAAAACGTATACAAACTTCCATGTGTTGTTGCTATCAACGCATTCCCTACAGATACAAAAGCAGAGCTTGACTTTGTAGAAGCTAAATGTAAAGAACTGGGCGTTAACGTTGCTCTTTCTGAAGTATGGGCAAAAGGCGGCGAAGGCGGAATCAAACTTGCAGAAGAAGTTATCCGTCTTGTTGAAGAACCAAACGACTTCTCCTATGCATATGAACTGGAAGGTTCTATCGAAGACAAACTGAACCAGATCGTTCAGAAAGTATATGGCGGTAAGAGAGTAGTTCTGACAGCTAACGCTCAGAAACAGGCGAAACAGTTAGAAGCTCTTGGATTCGGCAACTGCCCGATCTGTGTAGCTAAGACTCAGTACAGCTTAACAGATGACCAGACCAAACTGGGTGCTCCTACTGACTTCGAAGTTACAGTACGTAACCTGAAGATTTCCGCTGGTGCAGGATTCATCGTAGCTCTTACAGGCGAGATCATGACAATGCCAGGTCTTCCTAAAGTTCCGGCTGCTGAGAGAATCGACGTAGACGAGACAGGTAAGATCACAGGTCTGTTCTAATCCGGTTGAAATCAATCGAATAATTCAAAAATATAAAAATCATATTTATGTATGATATGTGTCCAGACGATTTAACAGGCGGGAAGATTTTCCCGCCTGTTTTTTTCTTTATTTTTTTATAAGATAATCTTTTCCGGAAATACCAGGTTCCGTCATATGGATCGGATCCAGAATGCGATTAAGTTCATCATCGTCCATAAGCTTTTCTTTCAGAATCAGACGTCTTACAGATTCGCCTGTCTTAATTGCCTTTTTTGCAATATCCGCAGCCTTCTGATATCCAAGATGGGGGCTGATTGCAGTGATAATACCTACACTGTTTTCTACCAGATAACGGCATCTTTCTTCATTTGCCGTAATTCCTACAATACAATTATCTACCAATGTCTGGACTGCATAGCCAAGAGTATCGATAGACTGAAACATGCAATAGAAAATAATCGGCTCAAAGGCATTTAATTCCAGCTGACCAGCCTCTGCAGCCATAGTAATCGTAACATCATTACCAATAATATTAAAAGCCACCTGATTCACTACTTCAGGAATAACCGGATTAACTTTACCTGGCATAATAGAGGAACCATTCTGTTTTGCCGGAAGATTAATCTCCCCAAAACCAGTACGTGGACCGGAGGACATCAGACGGAGATCATTTGACATTTTGGAAAGAGTTACCGCACATGCTTTCACAGCACCGGAAACGGCTACAAATGGATCCAGATTCTGAGTGGAATCAATCAGATCAAAAGCCTGTATAAAGTCCATTCCCGATATTTCAGTGAGATTTGGAACAATTCTTCTCAGATAGCCCTCATCTGCATTAATTCCTGTTCCAATAGCAGTACCTCCCATATTAAGAGTCCGCATTTCATCCATTGCTTTATCCATTCTGTGGATATCACGCATGATTGCTACCGAATATGCCTTAAATTCCTGTCCCAGACGAATTGGTACTGCATCCTGCATCTGTGTACGCCCCATTTTTATTATGTGATCAAACTCTGTAGCTTTTTCATTAAGAGCATCATAGAGGCGAAGAAGCTGTTTTTTCAGATTCTGCAACAAACGAAGAGAAGTCATTTTACCGGCAGTAGGAATAACGTCATTGGTAGACTGTCCACAATTCACATCATCGTTAGGATTTATAATTGTATAATCGCCCTTTTTTCCTCCCAGTATCTCAATCGCGCGATTTGCAATTACTTCATTGGCATTCATATTTAAAGATGTGCCAGCTCCTCCCTGAACAGGATCCACAATAAATTCATTATGGAATTTTCCTGAAACAATTTCATCACATGCCTGGACAATCGCCTGTGCTTTTTTCTTCTCAAGAAGCCCCACCTCACAATTGGTTATCGCTGCTGCTTTTTTTATGTATGCAAGACTGTTAATAATTTCCGGATGCATATTCAGCCCCGTAATGTGGAAATTTTCAGCCGCACGTAAGGATTGTACTCCATAATATACATCTTCCGGAATATCCTTTACACCAATAGAATCCCTTTCTACACGATAGTCTGTTTTTTTCATAGTTATTCGCCCTCCCATGTATTTGCCCTCATTATATATCTCTGCTATAATATAATCAAATACATATATTTTTATAAAATATATAGTGTTTAAATTATATATCGGAGGAGTTTATATGTTTCAGGGAATGGAATACATCTATGAGGTCTACAAGGAAAAAAGCTTTTCCAAAGCTGCTGCTGCTCTTTTCATTTCGCAGCCTTCTTTAAGCGCCAATGTAAAACGTGTGGAAAACCGTATTGGCTATCCTATTTTTGATCGAAGTATCAAACCTTTGCAGTTAACTGAAGTTGGAAAACATTATATACAGGCTGTTGAAAAAGTCATGGATATTGAAAATAATCTCGAAAACTACCTACTGGATCTGGGAAATCTCAAAACAGGAACTCTTAATGTAGGTGGCAGTAACTTTTTTTCTTCGTGGATTCTGCCTCCCCTTATTGCTGATTTTTCCCAAAAATTCCCCCATGTTCAAATTTCTCTTGTAGAAGAAAGTACAGCAAAACTATCCCAGTTTCTCCAGGCCGGAAAGTTAGATCTGGTGATTGATAACTGTATTCTGGATAACCAGATTTTTGAACGTTATATCTACCAGAAAGAACAACTTCTTCTTGCAGTTCCCAAAAATTATTCAGTAAATACCAGACTGCAGAAATATCAGATTCCTATTGAGGAAATCCGGAACGGGCAGTTCCGTTCTTCTCATATTCCTTCTGTTCCATTAAACAAATTCGAGAACGAACCATTTATTATTCTTCGTTCAGATAATGATACCGGTAAGCGTGCACTTACCATTTGTCAGGAAAATCACTTTTCGCCTTCTGTAGTATTTCGCCTAGATCAGCAGATGACTGCCTATAATATTGCATGTTTGGGAATGGGTATCACTTTCATCGGGGATCTTCTGCTCTCCAGAGTTCCAACAAATTCAGAACTTGTTTTTTATAAGCTGCCCGGTCAGAGCAGTAAACGCACTGTGTTTTTTTACTGGAAGAAAGGCCGCTATATCAGCAGAGCCATGGAAGAATTCCTGAAGCTGCCCTTTTCCTGATATGTCATAATCAATAGGCTATGGTGATTGGTCATCATCAGATGTACGTCAAAATGGGGTTGTTGTGCTAAATAAGCACAACAACCCCAGTATGTCAGGCAGATATTCGATTAGAACAATGGCTTCATCGCCGGATACAGAGTTCTGAACTTCTGATATCTCTCTTCATATTTTGCAACCAGTTCAGGATCCGGTTCTACTGTATCAACAACTTTGGCAAATTTCTTACCGATGGTTTCTACATCCGGGTAAGCACCACAGCCTACTGCTGCCAGCATAGCTCCACCCATGGACGGTCCTTCTTCGTTCTCCAGAACATCAACCTTCAGGTTCATAACGTTTGCAATAATCTTCTTCCACAGTGGGCTCTTAGCTCCGCCACCGCAGATCTTGGTTCTCTCAATCTTGATTCCAAGGCCTCTTGCAACTTCCAGGGAATCACGAAGACCAAAGGCAACACCTTCCAGAACAGCCTGTGTCATGTCTGCTCTTGTGCTGTCCATGGACATCCCGAAGAATACACCTCTTGCATCAGGATTATTATGAGGTGAACGTTCTCCCATCAAATATGGAAGGAAGAATACATGATTCTCTCCCAGCTTCTGAATTGGAGCCTGCTCTGCTGCGAAATCCTTTGTCTGAAGAATCTCCTCTGCCCACCATTTGTTACAGGAAGCTGCGCTGAGCATGCATCCCATCAGATGATAGCTTCCATCTGCATGACAAAAAGAATGAAGTGCGTTATTTTCGTCCACACCAAAGTTTTTACTGGAAATAAACACAGTTCCGGATGTTCCAAGAGAAATATTACACTGACCGTCACCAACTGTACCTGTTCCTACAGCAGCTGCCGCATTGTCACCTGCACCTGCAACAACTTTTACATTCTCACTGAATCCAAGTTCTTTCGCAATCTCAGGTTTCAGAGTTCCTACTACTTCCCAACTCTCATACAGTTTCGGAAGCTGCTCTTCTGTGATTCCACAGATCTCCAGCATTTCTTTTGACCAGCAGCGGTTCTTCACATCAAGAAGAAGCATACCGGAAGCATCAGAAACATCTGTACAAAAAGAACCGGACAGACGATATGCCAGATAATCCTTAGGAAGCATAATCTTTACTACCTTCTTAAAGTTCTCAGGCTCATTTTTCTGCATCCAGAGGATCTTCGGTGCTGTGAAGCCTGCGAAAGCAATATTTGCTGTATACTGTGAAAGTTTGTCTTTTCCGATCACTGTATTCAGATATTCTGTCTCTTCGCCTGTACGTCCGTCATTCCAGAGGATTGCAGGACGGATCACATTATCATCCTTGTCAAGTGTTACCAGACCATGCATCTGGCCGCCAAAACCAATTCCTGCTACCTGCGCTCTGTCGATATCCTTTGTCAGCTCTTTCATACCTTCCATACTCTGTGCAAACCAGTCTTCCGGTTTCTGCTCAGACCAGCCCGGATGTGGGAAGAATAAAGGATATTCTCTGGATACGATGTTACAGATTTTTCCTGATTCTTCCATAAGAAGAAGTTTTACAGCGGAAGTACCAAGGTCAATACCAATATAATACATAAGTGCTCTCCTTTTCTATTTCTAATCTAATACATCCCAGAGCAAAGCCCCGGGATGCCTTTAATATAGTGTCAGTTTATTTATTCTGTATTCAGATTCATTCACTTCACATGAACATTAATAATCCGTTTTACTGATTTCTCATTAACCCCATGGATTTTCTGTCGGGTATCTTACACCTGCCGGCTGGTTATATCCAATCTTCTTAACATCCAGTCCAAGGAATTTCACTACCTCATAGAATGCTTTTCCGTAATGTCCAAACATAACTGCTCCATGATGCGGATAGTTGCCCTCGATCAGTACGTGACGGTAGAATCTTCCCATTTCTTTGATTGCGAAAATACCGATACCACCGAATGATCTTGTAGGTACATCCAGTACTTCACCTTCTGCAACATAAGAAACCAGCTCGCCCTCGGAATTGCACTGTAAACGATAGAATGTAATGTCAGATGCAGCGATATCACCTTCAAGAGTTCCTCTTGTGAAGTCTGGTTCAGATCCTGCCGGCTCAAGAAGTCTGTGCTGGATCAGCTGATATTTAACAGCTCTGGAATCACACATCTTGCATGCAGGAGTATTTCCACAATGGAATCCCATAAATGTATCAGTAAGCTTATAATCGTATTTTCCTTTAATATCTTCATCATAGATATACTGTGGAACAGAGTTGTTGATATCAAGCAGTGTAACTGCATCATTGGAAATGCAAAGTCCGATGTACTCGCTGAGTGCTCCGTAGATATCAACCTCACAGGATACCGGAATTCCTCTGGAAACCAGACGGCTATTTACATAGCAAGGTTCAAATCCAAACTGTGACGGGAATGCAGGCCAACATTTGTCAGCAAATGCAACGTATTTTCTTGCTCCCTTATGAGCCTCTGCCCAGTCAAGAAGTGTAAGCTCAAACTGTGCCATTTTCACATTAAGGTCAGCATAATATTTGCCTTCGCCCATCTCTTTTGCCATATCTGCACAAACTTCCGGGATACGAGGATCATTTTCATGCTCTTTGAAAGAAACAAGAAGATCAAGCTCTGAGTTCTCTTCAATCTCAACACCCAGCTCATAGAGGCCTTTAATAGGTGCGTTGCATGCGAAGAAGTCCTGTGGACGTGGTCCGAAAGTAATGATCTTAAGATTGCTGACACCGATGACTGCACGTGCAACCGGTACGAAATCAGCGATCATCTTTGCAATATCATCTGCTGTTCCAACAGGATATTCCGGAATATATGCTTTCAGATGACGCATTTTTAAGTTGTAGGAGCAGTTAAGCATACCACAGTAAGCATCACCTCTGCCGTTGATCATATCACCGTCACCTTCTGCTGCTGCTACATACATACAAGGTCCGTCAAATCTCTCTGCGATCAGAGTTTCAGGAGTTTCAGGTCCGAAGTTTCCAAGGAAAACAACCAGCGCATTACACTCTGCTTTGTTTACATCTTCAAGAGCTTTCTCCATATCCTTCTCGTTCTCAACAGTTACAGGACATTCATAAAGTTCACCTTTATAAGTTTCCTTGATTGCTGCACGTCTCTTTTCAGAAAGCTGAATCGGAAAACAGTCACGGCTTACTGCGATTAATCCAAGTTTTACTACTGGTATATTGTTCATAATATAAATTCCTCCATATTTGATATGTATTTATATGATTTTGTTATTCATTTACTATATTCTGATACTCTACTGCCACAGATTCCGAGCAACTCAGTCAATGGTGATATTCTCTCCACGAAGTCCGTTTACTGCACCCTCGATTGCCGCATCTTCATGTGCAATGAGCCATTTGTTCTTAGCTGTCAGCAGGCTGTCCTCGCCTGTCTTAGCTGTCTCAAATGTAAGATCTGTATTGGTTCCTGCCGGAAGTACGACTACACACTGGAAACCGCCATCCTGTACATTGCATGGCGCATAATGAAGTGTAGTTGCATATACTTCAATACCTGTTCCTGCAGGTACCAGGAATGCTTCGATCTTAGAAGTATCATATGTAAAATCATCTGTGATATCCTGCTGACTTCCGATAAGCAGCACCAGATCTGTTACCGCTACATTGATCTCTGAACTGCGGTGATATTCTACTGCATTTAATTTCTTATTATGTCCGTTGCAGTATCCAATTTCGATCGGGATTCCGCCAAATCCTTTATTCTGCAGTGCTTTTGCTACATCCAGAGCTTCCAGCTCCTCAACAGATGGTACATAAACCACATCATCCGGAACCGGTGTATGTTTCATTTCTTTGAGAAGAGCACTGAAGTCATACCCTTCAAGCACCTTTCCATATTTACGGAAGGAAGCATCTGTTACATTCTGAATTTTCACTTCAAAAACCTCCTTATATTCTGTAGATATTACGTTTTCTTGACTGTGCTTAGAATATATCAGAATAAAGGGTACTTTTCGCCAGTTTTCTTGTCTAATCTATAGCGTTTTTTTGACCTTTTTCATTTATCTGTTTTCGCATCTCACTTGGAAGTACCCCATATCTTTTCTGAAATTCCCCGGAAAAACCCCTGCTGCTGCAAAATCCATTATCTAGTGCAATCTGACTAATTGTATGGTCTGTATTCAGCAAATCCCTGTACGCATATGCCATACGGATATCCTGCAGATAAGTTTTATAGTTGATTTTTGCATATTTTTGAAACATTCGCGACAAATATGCATCCGAGTATCCAAAAGTAGCCGCCACATCAGAAAGCTTCAGTTCCTCCCTGTAATGCTCACGCATATATGTGGTGATTTTTGACAATGCATCCAGACGGCGGCTGTGTCGGATATCCTTCTCCCTGGTCTCTGTCACACGGTAATCCTTCACCAGGATATACATGATCTCGTAAAAAATAGAAATTGTCCGGAACTCATATCCAATTTTCCGCTCGGAATACACATGATATAATTTACGAAGCAAAGAAGCCAGTTTCTTATCCACCAGCTCCTCCTGCCCCCGAAAACGGATATATCTCTGGGCAGTAAAATAATTCTCAAACTGTTTCAGAGGAATCTGCAGAACTACTGTTTTATTTTTCTCCACAGCATGGATAGAGTGGGTCTCATTGGAATTAATGATTATCTGCTCTCCAGCTTTCAGCGGATATTCATCCTTATTTACAAAAAAATCCAGGCGCCCCTCCATCACAGCAAAAATCTCTACAGACGTATGCCAGTGCTTCTCACGCACATAATTGCCATTTCCTCCTTCAAAAAGAAAAACCTTAAACGGAAGTCCCTCATTAGGAATGATCAGTTCATGCTGAAACTCCATATATATTCACCTCCTAACAAAATAACCGCAGTATTCGGATACTCCAATATACTGCGGCTATTTCGATAACTATCCAGCTTTCTGTATACCAAATCTGCTGGATGATCCTACTCTTCACATAGTCCCACCCACTGCTTATTGCTTTTCGCAATTGAAGCAGGGGACTTACTTGATTCGGTTAAGATAACACATTATTTGCAGAGCTCTGCCACAACCTGATTAATCACCTTTCCGTCTGCTTTTCCCTTCATATCAGCCATAACAGCCTTCATAATCTGACCCTTATTTTTCGTTGCGATCACATCTGCAAATTTTTCTTCCAGATATGCTTTTACCTCTGCTGCATCCATCTGTTTTGGTGCATATTTGGCAATTACATCATATCTTGCCTGGTATTCAGCCTTCAGATCCTCACGGCTTTCCGGACAGGTATCCAACTGTTCTTTTACAGTTTTCAACTCCTTCAAAATAACTCTGTCCACCAGATCACTCTTAATCTCATCACGGCATCCCTCATCAATCGCTACCTTCTTTACCGCAGAGATCAGAGAGGAAACTGCTTCTTTTGTTACTTTATCTTTGGCTTTCATAGCTGCAACCATATCTTTTCTTAATACTTCTAATTCCATTTTTGTTCCTCCTGTTTTGTAATATATACTCTCGGAATCTTTATTGTAATTCTAAGAACATATATGATTTTTCGCATCTGCTCCATACGTTACTGTTCACTCTGTTCTCAGTAACGTTGCCAAAATTCATTCCAAATTGCCTGCGGCAATGGAATTTTGGCTTGTATGTCTCGGGATTTTGGCATATTCATGCCAAAACACCTCGCGGGATAATGGCGTGTGAACAGTAACATCCATACTTTTACAGCTGCATTTCTCTGTATTAAGGATAGCACGATTTTTTTGAAAATGCAAATAATTTTATATAGAAAATGATCACATTATCATACAAAAGAAAGCCACCCCAAAATCATAGGGTGACCTTCTCATATATGATTCAGCTTTATTTTTTATGAAAAAGAATTGTGCAGATCAGCACAGTAAAGGGTACAGAAAGTACAATCCCGAAACTGCCTGCCAGCCCCTGCATGATGGCAATTCCGATATTATTGGAATTGATGATCTGCTGGTACGGAAGATTATAGGAGTAATCAAGAAGAAGAGTACTGACACTGCTTCCTGCAAATGCCAGTATAAGCGTATTGCTGTCCGTTCCCATCATGTCTCTTCCCACACGCAGCCCAGCCTTAAAAAGTTCTTTCCTGGATAAAGACAGATTCTGTCTGTAAATCTCATCAATGGCACTGCTGATGGACATGGCAACATCCATAACCGCCCCCAGACAGGAGATCAGAAGACCGGAGAAAAGCAAACCTCCAACCTGGATACGATTGGTATTCCAGAGAGTCATCAGGGTCTCAATATCCGAAACATTGTATCCGGAAATTCCTGATGCCTTGCTGAAACACCAGGCGGAAAACCCGGCAAGAATAACACCAACAAGGGTTCCAAGTGTTGCAGCACAGGTTTTTTGCGTAGGTCCGCCGATCAGATACATCGTAACCAGTGTAGTGATAAAACATACAAATACAGCAGTCCAGAAGGGGGAATATTTCAGGTACACCAGAGGCAAATATACAAAGATTACGCAGAAGAATGTAAAAACAAGTCCCAGACATCCCTTTATCCCCTGCTTTCCACCAATCAGACAGAGAACCAGCAGATAGATCAGTGCAAAAATATAGATAACTCCTTCTCTATCCTGGGTATAAACACTGGCAACTGTGGAATCACCTGCAACACTCTGCATGACAATTACCTTCATCCCCGGTTTGCAGGCAGCGCCAAACAGATATCCTGAGCTGCTTGTAATATCCAGCTCTTCTCCCTTTCTCACTCCTGTAAGCATACGGACACGAACCTTCTGCTCTCCCACACGAGTTCCGTTTTCCTCCAGATTATCCTGAAGGATTTTCACTACTTTTGCTTTCTCAAATGTCTGTCCTGTCCGGACCACCAGCTCTGTTTTTCCACCTGATTCAGTTAATGACAAAAACAGCGAACACACAGACAAATAAAATATAAATAAGATACCGGACTGCATTTTTTTCTGGTAAGCAGCCCGGTAAATTTTGTACTTTTTCATACTCATGAAACTATTTGCGAAAAATTATCTTAATTTCCAGAAGCTTCCGCTGCTGCAGTTGCAGATGTATCTGCGGCTTCTGCTGTATCTGAAGCACTGTCTGTGGTGTCTGCAGCAGTGTCTGTATCATCTGAAGAACCGTCTGTAGTATCTGCAGAAGCATCAGCTGCGTCTGCACCAGTCTTCTTGATTGTAAAAGTATCATCAATTGCTTCAGCCTTGCCGTCATCAGTGATCTGGTAAGTATCAATCGCAAAGGTATCTGCAGTTAATGTGATCACAGAATAGCTTGGAAGCCAGTTCTGGCTGCGGGCTGCCACATAATCCTGCTGAGTGGAAAGAAGTTCATAATATTTGGAACCGGAAGCTGAGTTTGCTGTCATATAGAGAATCCCCTGTGGATCTGTAACTGTATCTCCGTCAACATCCTCAATTGTGTAGCAGTTATTATCCTCATGGAATGCATCCAGTGCTGCCTGTGCATCTGTGTCTCCCTCTTCCGGTGCAAGTGCGATCTGTTCCTGTGTATCTACGTTTGTTGCATGATCCCAGTCATAATCTGTTCCGTCTGCATTCAGACTGAACTCATATTTACCATGAGTCTTTCCGTCACCATAAAGCATTTTGGAACGGCTGTATGTATGATCGTGTCCCTGAAGAACCACATCAATATCATTTGCATCAAATACAGGTGTAAGCTGTGTACGAAGGATCATACCGTCTGTGTCAGAGTGGTCAAGACCTGATCCGTAAATATCCTGATGGATGGTTACGATTCTCCATTTTGCATCCGGGTAAGCTTTGACAGCTTCTTCAATTGTTTTCTGATGCTCTGCCACATTGTAATTATTTGTATTCAGAACAATGAAAAGACCCTCTCCATAGCTGTAGTAGTAATCACCACCTGCCTGAGTTTTACCATTTTCTGTATTATTCGGGTTATTGAAATGATACATATAATCCTCATTCAGAGAATCATGGTTACCAATTGTAGTTGCCACTGCAAGTCCCTTCAAAGCATCTGCATTTAGATAAGAAGCATATTCTTCCTCTTTTGCTTCACCGGTCTTGTTAACCTGGTCACCTGCAGAGATCACAAAGTTGATATCCGGATTCTGCTCAAGTGCAGTATTGAGAGTACGGTTCCATGAAAAACCGTCATTTTCTGCTGCTTTATTGGCTGCACCGGACTCATTGGTAAGCTCTGCTCCATTCTGTGTCTGACCTTTGGAAGCACCGATCTGCGGGTCACCTACATAGAGAATTTTTACTGAATCTGTATCCTGTGTTTTGTACTCAGATACCTCTGTCTGCTCACCGTTTTTCTCAACTGTGTAATAATAAGTTGTGTTTGGCTCCAGACCTGTAACTGTTACATGATTATATTCATATGCTTTGTCTCCTGTAAAGCTCTGGTCTACATCACCGGCAGTTCCTTCAAAGGTTTCAAGATTGTCCTTGTCTGTTCCGAAATGAACTACAGGTGTTGCATCGCTGTCACCTTTTTCACTGTACCATGCAAAGTTCAGCTGTGTATCATCAGCACCAGGTGTTAAAGATACCTTTGTAAAATCAGCTGCTGTTGTTTCCCAGGCTGCATCCCAGTCAGACCATCCGGAATCAGCACCAACCACGCTGCTGTCTGTATAATGCTCTGTAGATGCATATGCTGCCGGACAAACCATAGTCACTGAAAGAGCTGTCAAAAGACCTGCAATTAGTTTTCTTCTCATAATAATAATAGACTCCTTTTTACTCAAAAAATATTATTTTTTTGTTGACAAGTGGAGTATATCACCCGAATTTTCAAAAAACAATCAGGTTTGCTTATGTTTGACAGACATTTACACTTTCCTTAACAAAAGCAGATATTTGTTAAGTTTCATACATCCCAGAGAAACAATCATTTTAATACAGAAGGGAAGTTGTTCCCCTGCTCCAGTTCTTCCATCTGTCCCAGAATCTGCTTCTGACGATTGTCAAAAAGCAGACCTTTATTGTGACGATAATACTGATCCGAACCATTCTCACGGATAAACCAGAGACTGTAATAATTGGCATTCAGTTCCGTGATAAAGGCTACCATTTCCTGGCTGTCGCCAAAGGCCGCTTCCATAAAATCAAAAACATTCTGAAGTGTCTGGGAAATATATTCTGTCTGAGTTTCAAGGCTGTCAGCCACCTCTGCAAAAGCTGTTTTTGCCTTCTCATAAGTAGCCTTTTCTGAAATTTCATTTTCAAAGAAATTCACTGTACGGATAAATACTTTTTCTTCATTTTTAGTGAGAAGCTCAGTTTTTTTTGTAGTCTGAAAATCATTTTCTGCCTTTTTATAAATGGATTCCAGCGTCATTTCCGGAAGGTTATCTCTGTATTCTGTCATGTAACCATAGAGCTTTGTCACATAGGCATCCATAAAATAACAGTCTGCAAATAACTGGCTGAGCTTTCCGTTCAGCAGACCAACAATACTCAGATGCTCATCCAGTGAAGCATTGCGGATCTTACCCAGAGTGATCGGTGTCCATTTACCCTGAAGCAGATCCTCCACTGCATAGTCTGTCTTATACTTATTGCATAATGCCAGATATGCGGCAAAATCTTTTGCGATCATTGGATGCTGGATATACTGATATACCACCTCTCTGTCCACTTCTTTATCCAGTGTTTCATATACCTGTATCAGCCTAGAAAGATCTTCCCAGCCTCTGGCAGTGGCAAAAATCCGTCCGTCTACTGTGTTCTCCATTCTGTAGAAATTCTTTCTGCGAAGTTCCAGATAAGAGATCACAGCAGGGTGGATCCCCTGCTCATAGGCATATTCTTTCCATACTTCAAAGTCTGGCTGCACATCAATCCTCTTGATTCTGTCAAGAGTTACCACATCAAATTCACGGACAGATTTATTGTATTCCGGCGGGTTTCCTGCTGTCACGATCACCCATCCCTCCGGTACTTTCTGATTGCCAAAGGTCTTTCCCTGAAGAAACTGCAGCATCATAGGCGCCAGGGTCTCTGATACACAGTTGATCTCATCAATAAAAAGAATCCCTTCTTTCAGGCCTGTCTTCTCCATCTTTTCATAGACAGAGGCAATAATCTCACTCATAGTATATTCTGTGACAGAAAAAGTCTCCTGACCAAAGGTTTTCTCTTTGATAAACGGCAGTCCTACTGCACTCTGACGGGTGTGATGGGTGATAGTATAAGATACCAGACCTACCTTACATTCCCTGGCGATCTGTTCCATGATCTGCGTCTTTCCAATACCCGGTGCCCCCATAAGGAGAATTGGTCTCTGGCGTATGGCCGGGATCAGATATTCTCCAAATTCATCCTTCGCAAGGTATGCTTCTATTGAGTCCTTTATCTCCTGTTTTGCTCGCTTTATATTCATAATATAAATCCTTTCCTGCTGAACACTTCTTACTTTTACTCAGTTTTTTATTTCATTATCTGTCTGGTTTCTCAAAATCATCCTCATCCAAAATCAGTTTCATGGCCCATACCGGCACATCCACATCTCTGTAATTATCCTGCATAAACACAAATGCAGTCTTATACGGCGGCATTTTCTTCGGGTAAATTCCGAATCCGTCTGTAAAATAGATCATCCCTTTCAGGTTATGAAATTCATGCTGTTCCAGCAGTTTGTCCACCCATTCAAATGCAGGCCTGAAGTCTGTTCCGCCATCTCCATACAGTTCCAGATGTTCCATATAGTCTTTCATTTCTTTCCGGGAGGTGATCCTTTTATCTGTGTGGACTTTCTCATCACACTGAATGATGTGCACATTTATTTTTGTAAAAAAGCTCTCACTCTCACTAAGTACACCGTAGGTTTCCTCCAGAAACTTTCTCACCAGTTCTCCTGAACAGGACATGGAAGTATCGATGACGATCACAAATTCCTCTATCTTCTTAACTTCTTTAGATTCCAGTGGTTCGATCAGCGGCATGTTTCCGTAGAGACGCAGACCATAGGTATAGAAATTGTAATCAAAACTGTCATCATCCACTGCCAGTTCTTCATGAAAAACTGCAAATTTCCGCAGGAATTCTCTGTAATCATACCTGCTTCTGTTCTCTGTTTTTATCTGCTCCAGGAAATCTCCGTCCCGCTCACCTGCTTCCTGGGAAAAGGTTTCCAGATCCGTCTCGATTCCATCATTGATCTCCCCCCATTTGCGGCTGAGCATGGGATTCGGTTTCTGATCCGGTTTCTTACTTTCCCAGTATCTGTGGTCATCTGTGCGAAATTCCTGTTCCAGATTTGTAAGATCCTTTTCGTTCAGATTCCATTCTGACAATATTTTATATACTCTCTGTGCGTTGAGGGTTTTTCCCTCTTTTTCAAGGAGACGGTAAGTTTCCCTTCGCAGAAGACTGCGTGAGAAACGGATACTCCGATAGTTCATCCCATCTATCATATGCTCCACTGCAATGTCACAACTCAGATCACGCATACGTTCCTGGATTGTGATTCCATCGTCTGCCCTCTTCTTACCTTCTGTACCGCTCCATGCAAAATGCCGGAAAATACAGTGGAATACCATATGCAGATACCCTCTGTTCACCAGAATCCTATTCTCTCTATATAAGCCTCCCAGCATCTGCGGCTGGAAATACATCACTCTTCCATCCGTTCCAAATCCATGGACCTGACCATCCATCTGATAAGAAAAACTGCTCAGCGCCACATCCAAAAACCGCATTCCCAGATATAATTCATCCCGCGCAGCCCTAAGAATACTGCTGCCGATTTCCTGCAAACGCTCTGCTCTTTCTGCTATTTCCTGTATTTTATCCTCTGGCTGCATCATTATTTTCCTCTATATCTATCACAGTTCAAACCTCTTTTTTCTTAGTATAGTTCTTGTATTCAAAGATTTTTCTGTAGTTTGTGATTGTTCATTTTTCCCCTGCTCTGTCCTGTCAGCTTCCTGACTATTTTGCAGCTTATCCACATCTATACGTTCACTTCCTGCCGTATTATCCACCAGATTTGCTCTTTCATTCATCAAAAATGCGGATACTTCCGTTTCTTTTCTCTTAGATGCACAATCTAACGCAGAATCAATTCCTTCCAGTGTCCAGAGTTTTTGCGAGGATATCACTTCCAATCTGTGCATATCCTCCTGCTTTACCAGATATTCTGCAATATCTCCCAGATTCTTACGGATATATTCCCTGTAGTTCTCCCTGGCTTTCCCGGTCAGTTCATAAGGAAACTCCAATCTGCCAAATGACATATCAACCAGAACTTCCAGCTTATCCATGGCTACCGCCATTTCAAAAAGCCTGTCATATTCCTGATAATTCAGCTCCTTATCATAAAAACACTGCCTGTAATTACTGCCTGATCCATGATATTCCGTATACAAAATACGCGCCGGAGTGTTCTCAACCGCCTCATCATAATGCTCCGGAAATACAAGTCTGGCTTCTTCATACTCATAAAGAAAGTTCACATCTATCCTCTGCCACATCTCGCCCAGCATTTCCTTAACACCAGACTTCTTTCCCTGCTCCATATGCACAGTCAGCTTCTCCAATGCATGGCAGCCTGTAAATGCACCACAGCCTATCTGCATCAGGCTGTCAGAAAACTCCAGCTTTTTCAGATTCCCGCAGCCATAAAAAATATATCGTCCAATCTCTTTTAAAGTGTAAGGAAAAACAATCTCCTCCACGTCATTTCCTGCCAGAACATGCTCTTCTCTGCCAAACTCAAGACCATCTGACACTTCCCACAGACTGGCATTTTTCAGGTCTTCCTTCTCATCCATATGGCTAGAAAATGCATACGGTGCTGCACTAATTACCAATTTGTCATCTATCATTCCCGGAATCTCAACTCTGCCCTCTATTCCAAAACACCGCAGAATTTCAATCCCGCCAGATTTCTCTCTGTAGTAAATCTTCATTTTCTCATTTCTCCCCGAAGATATTTTCTCTCAAAGCACATAAAATCATCCCTGAAAAGTATAATACTTCCCAGGGATTTTTTCCAGACAATATAATTAGCGTAAAACCAGCTCCGGTTTAAAATTCAGATAGTCTCCTGACACCAGCTTGTACTCTATTCCATCCACATAGCCTTTAAAGCTGTCATCATACCGCTTCTCTCCATGACAGTGAGAATAGATCACCTTCTCGGCGCCAAATTCCTGTGCCATCAGGGTAAACGGACTCTCCATCTCTCCAATACTTGTAGGCGGATAATGAAGAAACATGATAAACTTCTCATATCCTGCTGCCTTCGCCCCTTCAAAAGAGCAGCGCAGCCGCCCCAGTTCCCGCTCTCGGATCTTCAGGAAATGCTCATAACTGTCTTTTCCTTCATAACAGTAGCCCTTGGTTCCCACCAGTGCATAATCCTCATATGTATAAAAATTATTCTGCAAAAATTCCAGCTTTCCTCTGAACATCTCATTCAGATTTTCTGTTTTCTTTGCATCCCAGAACATATCGTGATTTCCCCGAAGCAGGATTTTCCTGCCCGGAAGAGCCATAATAAAATCCAGATCCGCCTGACACTCTGCAAGATCTCTCCCCCAGGAATGATCTCCGGTAATCACTACTGTATCATTCTCTGTTACTTTTCTCTTCCAGTATTTCTCAATCTTAACTACATGATTCTTCCATCTTTTATCAAATACATCCATAGGTTTATTGACTGTAAACGAAAGATGAAAATCACCGATTGCGTATAGGCTCATTGTACACTCTCCTGTCTGTTCTGATTGTTAATTATCTTTCAATCTCGATGCTCATGGCATGCCAAGCTTCTCCGCCCCAGGTGGAATTTGCCTGACCCAGATCTGTAAAGCCGAATTTCTCATACATCTTCACTTTTTCATCCAGACAGGTGAGGAAAAGTTTCTTTCGTCCTTTTTGTGCTTCCTTCTGGCAGTATCGGGATACCAGTTCACGTCCCAGTCCCTGCATACGATATTCCGGACGAACATCCAGGCCCAGAAGCATAATATTTTTTCCTTCCGGATTTATCAGAGAAATATCTGTGAAGAATTCATCTCTGAAAGCATCCTCATCTGTAGGAACTCCATTAAGAAATGCAGCCAGCTTTCCGGTTTCCTTATCCTCAGCTACCAGAAATGTTTCTGCTGTTGCTTTTATTCTCTCTGTCAGACTTTTCGGGGAACATGCCTCATTTGGCGGGAAGCATATCTGCTCGATCTCTATCGCCTGCTGTGTCTCCTCCGGTCTGATACTTCTAAATTCAAATCTATTCATATTGTTTGTACTCATTTTATTATCCTTCTCCTGTTATTTTGTTATTTTCTGCACATTCGGAATCTGTAAGTTTCCCATATAGTTGTTTTATCTACATCGGGCAGCTTCTCTTTGATTTCTCATCCAAATCTTCCCGTATATAATGTACAGTCAAGCGGATATTCGCAATCCGCTTCGCTACTTGCTCATAACCGAATAACTGCTTCGCAGTTTATCAGAAGGAGCTTGCACTCCTCCTGATACAAGCAAGTCCCCACCCACTGCTTATTGCTTTTCGCAATGGAAACAGGGGACTTACTTGATTCGGTTAAACTCCATGTTAATATCGCGGATTTCCTTCGTGCCATCAATATATTCCTGATACATCTCAGCCAGTCCCGCCATACAGCCATCACAGCTTGCAGATATATTTCCAAAAGATTCTTCCACAATCTGTTTTCTTTCCTCTCTGGTTGTATCCTTTATCAGAATACTCTTGACCTCCATAACATTCACCCCAGCTTTCTTTGGTATTCTTTTGATATTTTTTTCCTCATATCTTTTATTTGATTGTAACATCTGAAAGCATTTTTGTGAAGCTAAGAAACAGGCATAAAAAACGGTCTGATTACATTCTCTCAAAATATGTCGGTTTAAAGTGTTAAAGTACTGGAATTTTAGATAACACCATGTTATACTTGTAAAGGAAAATGTGCAGGCAGTCCGGTCAGGTATAAAATATTCCTGAGTTCCGGCATTATCAAAGACCTGCATGTACTTATATGGAGGAAACAGATCATGTCTATGAAAATCAATCACGAGCTCCCTTTACCGGAGGTTCTGAAATCTCAGTACCCTCTCAGCCAGGAACTCAAAGAAGTAAAAAAACAGCGCGATGAAGAAATACGCCGTATCTTCACCGGTGAATCAGATAAATTTATCGTCCTTGTAGGACCTTGTTCCGCTGATAACGAAGATACAGTCTGCGAATATGTACGCAAACTGAAAACAGTGGCAGATAAAGTCTCTGACAAACTGATGATCATCCCGCGAGTTTATACAAATAAACCCCGTACCACAGGTGACGGTTACAAAGGAATGCTTCATCAGCCAGACCCTGATAAGGCTCCTGACCTTCTTGCCGGAATTATTGCTATCCGCAAGATGCACATGAGAGTTATGCAGGAGACAGGACTCTCTTCTGCAGATGAGATGCTTTATCCTGAAAACCGCAGCTATCTGGATGATATTCTCTCCTATGAAGCTGTAGGTGCACGTTCTGTGGAGAACCAGCAGCATCGTCTCACTGCCAGTGGCATGGATATTCCTGTCGGTATGAAGAATCCTACCAGCGGTGATCTCTCTGTTATGCTGAATTCTGTCACTGCTGCACAGCATCCTCACCACTTCATCTACAGAGGAAATGATGTGGAAACTTCAGGAAATGATCTGGCACACACAATTCTCAGAGGTGGTGTAAACCAGTACGGACAGACTATTCCTAATTACCACTATGAAGATCTGATACATCTGTCTGCTTTGTATGCCAAAAAGGACCTTAAGAACCCTGCCATCATCATAGATGCCAACCACTCAAACTCCAACAAGCAATACAAGGAACAGATCCGTATTGTTTCAGAAGTACTTCACAGCCGTAACTATAATCCGGAACTTAAAAAGCTGGTAAAAGGTGTTATGATTGAAAGCTACCTTCTGGAGGGCCGTCAGGATATCAGTGATCATATGACTCCTGGCTGTTCCATCACAGATCCTTGCCTCGGATGGGAAGATACAGAACGGCTTATCTATGATATTGCTGAGAAATGCTGATTTTTATGGATAATACAAATAATTCCTGCTGTTGTGGAGAGACAGAACATTTTTCAGGCTGCCTGATCTGTGGAGCACCGGTCACATACAGCGTCGAAAGTTCTGTGAAAACCTGCAGCATCTGCCACAAAGAGCAGCTGACAAATACTGTCTGTGAAAATGGCCATTTTGTCTGTGATGCCTGTCACAGCTATGGTACTTATATACCGGTGAGCACAGCCCTCAGAAGCAGCACAGAGAAGGATCCCCTGCTGCTTCTGGAAGAGATCATGGACCTTCCTTCTGTCCACATGCATGGACCTGAACATCATGCCATTGTTCCCAGTGTTCTTCTGACTGCACTTCGCAATAATGGAGAGCGTATGAATTACGATACCGCATTATCTGAAATCTGTAAAAGAGCGAAGCAGGTTCCCGGTGGTACCTGCGGTTACTGGGGAGTGTGTGGTGCAGCAGCAGGTGCCGGAATCTTTATGTCCGTTATGACCGGATCCGGTCCCCTCCATAAGGATGCATGGCCCTTTCCTCAGAAGCTTGTCTCTGTTATTTTATCCAAACTGGCTGATGTTGGTGGTCCGCGCTGCTGTAAACGCACCAGCAGAATTGCTATTGAAGAAGCGATCAGGTTTTACAGGCAGTTCAGCTCTGTAAAGATTCCGCTGTCTTCTGTACTATGTAAATATTTTGAAGATAATAAAGAATGTATCAGAGAGGACTGTCCGTATTATCCTGTGAACAAATAACTATTCACTTCATCTCTCCTTTTACTTCTTAGAAAATCTAATGAAATAGGAAATAAAAAAGGTGCCGTCCTAAAAATAGGACAACACCGTTGCTTCTAAACCACCTATTTCACATACTATCATATGTTATCCCG
>ENA-OQDL01000241-OQDL01000241.1-human-gut-metagenome-genome-assembly--contig:-NODE-241-length-37416-cov-3.795516_pt1 | contig 37416 bp, 33 predicted proteins | sample MGYA00242782_ERZ504609 | MGnify/ENA primary metagenome ERZ504609 (study PRJEB26092, sample SAMD00036320) | human gut metagenome | host: Homo sapiens | study: EMG produced TPA metagenomics assembly of... | reverse complement strand
GACACTGCGTATCAAATCCGCATCAATCAGTCCCACCGGACCACCCGAAGCTCCCTGAGTACTGAAATGATTAATATTCGGGATCTCTACCCCATCCAAATAAAAACGGTTTCGGAAGGGCCACACCTCTGACGATCAAATCGTTCCGATATCCGATCGGAGAAAATGCCACCCCCGGATAATTCTGTACAACCCGAGAAATATCACGGTTTGCTCCCGGTGCTTTTCTATTTCCTGCAGGCCGATAACCCTCAGACTTACGGGGCTCTCTGCTACGCGACGAAAAGGAGACGCTGTCACGGTGACTTCAGCCAGGGCAGCACTCTCCTCCTCCATTTCAATTTGAATGTGAGGCGTAATATGATTCACCCGATACTCGGACGTCAGAACCGTTTTATAACCCAATGCAGAAGCTTGCAAGCGATAGATTCCGGGAGGAAGCTTAGAAATGGTAAAATTCCCCTCTGCATCTGTAGAAGCACCTGTTCCCAACCCGACGACAAGTACATTGACAAACTCCAGAGGCTGACGGGTGGAACGGTCTATTACCGTCCCCTTCATCTGATAATTCTGTCCATATATTCCCGACAAGAAGAGCCAGAACAAACATAACACAACAACAATCCGCTGTTTCATAAATCAAGAAAAGACAAAAAGAAAGGCGTGCCGGCAATAATCCAGACACGCCTTCTGTGATGTATAACTTATGGAGAAAAAATTTATTTGTTTCCTTCAGTCCAGGCCTGAGCGATCGCCTGAGCTATTGCCGCAAATTCATCCGGCTCCAACTTCAATTTCGGATTGGAAAACAGCATATCCGACTCTTTCTGGATCGGAATCAAATGAATATGTGCATGAGGAACTTCCAGACCAATAACAGCTTGTCCTACTTTACGACACGGGAAAGCACGCTGAATGGCTTCAGCCACATGTTTAGCAAATACCTGCATCGCAGCCAGTTCTTCGTCAGACAAATCAAAGATATAATCTACCTCACGTTTGGGAACAACCAGCGTATGTCCTTTAACCAGAGGGTTAATATCAAGAAACGCATAAAAACGTTCATCCTCAGCCACTTTGTAGCTAGGAATCTCACCTGCAATGATTTTACTGAATATTGTTGCCATATTGTCTAAATATATAAAGAAAGGCAAGCCTGCATGCGCAGACCTGCCCTTCAGTTAAAATGATATACCAGTTATTTCAAGGCTGATTTTTCCCTGAGGAATAGTGATTTCAGCAACATCACCTACTTTCTTGCCCAACAATCCCTGTGCAATCGGAGTAGTGACAGAAATCTTACCTTGTTTCAGGTTAGCTTCACTTTCTGATACGATAGTATAAGCCATCTTCATGCCAGTCTTGACATTCTTCAATTCCACACGGCTCAGAATCTGTACCGTATCAGCTTTCAGTTTCGATGTATCAATAATCTTGGCATCCCCGATGGTAGCCTTCAGCTGATTGATTTTCATTTCCAGAAGACCCTGAGCTTCTTTCGCAGCATCATATTCTGCATTCTCAGACAAGTCACCCTTATCACGTGCTTCAGCAATTGCTGCAACAACCTTCGGGCGTTCCACTGACTCCAGGTATCTTAACTCAGCTACCAGTTTCTGATAGCCTTCTTCTGACATATAAGCCATAAAATTTTTCCTCCTATTTTTTCGTTATTAATAAATTCACAATATAACCCCTTTCCTTATATCGGAAAGAAAACGGCATAAAAGAAAAAGAATTCCGACACACAACGGAGAGCGTCGGAACCCTTTTTTATTCACCTTTGCAAAGGTAATGCTTTTTATAATATCAGTCAAGCCTGCATCGTTGGTATTTTAGCATGTTTTCCAACATGTTATAATAAATTTTTAATTGCCTGTTCCAGGTCTGTCTTCTCGTCCACACGCAAGCTCAGTTCGTTGGAACGGTTCACCAGGAACGTAGCAGGCAACCCTGTTACTCCATACAGGCTTAGATAAGTAGAATAAACTCCTTGAGGATCGCGTACACAAATCCAGGGCAGATTGTCTGCCGAAGTCTTCCAGAAATGTTCATCTGCATCCAGCGATATCTGATAAACCTCCAGTCCCTGGGAAGCATAACGATTATACAACTCGCGAAGAGACAGATTACGTGCACCAGATGCGGTATTGTTATAAACCGTAAAGTCAATCACCACCACTTTTCCCTTGAGGTCTGTCAGACGACGGATGTTTCCCTGAATATCCGGCAAAGCAATATCGATGATAGATGCCTCGGTAATCTTGTCTTCCGGTATCTCAAGTACGTTCTCCTGACGGGGGGTACGGGTATTCTTCATACCTTTGATCACCATGTTGTAAAGATTGCGGGAACGGTCGGCATGCGGATAGAGATTGTTCAGACTGGTAGCAACCGCCGCAAAGCATTTCACATCATTCTTATCGCTCAGCGGATCAAAGATCATCATTCCATTCAATTGCTGGAACAAGGCAAAATAAGCATAAGTGCGGTTCGGAGCAGCAAAAATATACTGGCGCGAAACATTATCCTTATAGGCATCAACCAGATGAGTCAGACTGTCACGGATCACTCCCACGGGAAGTCCGGAACGACCCAGCTGATTCACCTTATCCTGCAACTCAGCCTGCAGCAACACCAGTTCCTGAATCTTAACATTATTCTCGGAGCCTTCTATACGATAACCTGTCGGGAAGTTGTCATATCCGGCATGCAGCTTCAGTACTTCAGTAGAATCAACTGAGAAATTAATCACCTTATCGTCTACACGCAGGCGATAAAACTCGGGAGAAGCAGGACGGGCTCCTGTAAAACGGAATGAACCATCTTCATCCAGCTTTACGGAATCAAGAGAAACAATTCCTTCCAGACCGGATTGCTCCAAATACAAGGTTTTGTCAGCAGCGCCTGACACCTCGCCTTCTATCTGAAAGACTGGTTCCTGCTGACAAGCCACCAAACTGCCTGCCAACAATGCCGTCAGAATATAAGCACTTTTCTTTTTCATTGTTAAACAATTCATTATTTGTCTATTTCATACATACATTCACATTTTCGGTGCAAAGATACGGCTTTTCACGAGTTCACAAAGTTTTTAAGCACAGATTACACAGATTTTTACAGAAGCAGCCGCCCTGCCCGTTTCAGGCCTTCCGGATTCCCAAATCTGTACAAGAAAAGATTTTTAGGCATTTATACGCAAGTTTTATCCGTTTTCTCCTCATTACTAAATTAAAATGCCTATCTTTGCATGTATTTTAAGAAGAAAATTACATTAAAAAATTTTTTATGATCAATCCTATTGTTAAGACGATCGAGTTGGGTGATGGAAGAACCATCACACTCGAAACGGGAAAGCTGGCAAAACAGGCAGATGGTGCTGTTATGCTACGCATGGGTAATACCATGTTGCTGGCTACTGTTTGTGCAGCAAAAGATGCAGTTCCCGGTACAGATTTTATGCCTCTTCAGGTAGAGTACAGAGAAAAATATTCCGCATTCGGACGTTTTCCCGGTGGCTTTACCAAACGCGAAGGTAAGGCTTCAGATTACGAAATCCTGACTTGCCGTCTGGTAGACCGTGCACTCCGCCCGCTCTTCCCGGACAACTATCACGCTGAAGTTTACGTAAATATCATCCTTTTCTCTGCTGACGGTGTTGACATGCCGGATGCATTGGCCGGACTGGCTGCTTCGGCTGCACTGGCTGTTTCAGACATTCCTTTCGGCGGACCGATTTCAGAAGTACGCGTTGCACGTATTGACGGACAATTCGTCATCAACCCGACTTTCGAAGCACTGGAACGTGCCGACATGGATATCATGGTTGCAGCAACGTATGAAAACATCATGATGGTGGAAGGTGAAATGAAAGAAGTTTCAGAACAAGACCTGCTGGCTGCCATGAAGTTTGCACACGAAGCCATCAAAGTTCACTGCAAAGCACAGATGGAACTGATGGAAGAAGTTGGAAAGACCGTTAAACGCGAATACTGCCACGAAGAAAACGACGAAGAACTTCGCAAAGCCGTTCACGATGCATGCTATGCAAAAGCTTATGCTATCGCTGAATCAGGAAACAAAAATAAACATGAAAGAGAAGATGCCTTCAACGCAATCTGTGATGAATTCAAGGCACAGTTTACCGAAGAAGAGCTCGAAGAAAAAGGCCCGATGATCGACCGCTACTACCACGATGTGGAAAAAGAAGCTATGCGTCGTTGCATTCTGGATGAAGGCAAACGTCTGGACGGACGTGCAACAACCGACATTCGTCCTATCTGGTGCGAAGTCAGCCCGCTGCCCGGTCCTCACGGATCTTCAATCTTCACCCGTGGTGAAACCCAGTCACTCAGTACAGTGACCTTTGGGAACAAAACTGGATGAGAAGATCGTTGACGACGTACTCGACCAGCATAAGGAACGCTTCCTGCTGCACTACAACTTCCCGCCGTTCTCAACTGGTGAAGCTAAGGCACAGCGTGGTGTAGGCCGCCGCGAAATTGGTCACGGACACTTGGCATGGCGTGCACTGAAAGGACAGATTCCTGAAAATTACCCGTACTGCGTACGAGTTGTTTCAGATATCCTTGAATCAAATGGTTCTTCTTCTATGGCAACAGTATGTGCAGGCACACTGGCTCTGATGGACGCTGGTGTACCTATCAAGAACCGGTTTCAGGTATCGCAATGGGATTGATCAAAAATGCCGGCGAAGATAAATATGCTGTATTGTCTGATATCCTAGGCGACGAAGACCACCTGGGAGATATGGACTTCAAGGTAACTGGAACTCGTGATGGTATCACTGCTACACAGATGGATATCAAATGCGACGGATTGACTTATGACATTCTGGAAAAAGCTCTGCTCCAGGCTAAGCAGGGACGTGAATACATCCTGGGTAAACTGACTGAATGTATTGCAGAACCGCGTGCTGACCTGAAACCGCATGCTCCACGCATCGAAACCATGACTATTCCTAAAGAATTCATCGGTGCTGTAATCGGCCCGGGTGGAAAGATTATCCAGGGTATGCAGGAAGAAACCGGTGCAACAATCACTATCGAGGAAATAGACAATATCGGTAGAATTGAAATTGCCGGAACCAACAAGAAGTCTATCGACGATGCAATGCGTATCATCAAAGGTATCGTGGCAGTACCGGAAGTAGGTGAAGTCTACAAAGGTAAAGTACGTTCTATCATGCCTTACGGTGCATTCGTTGAATTCTTACCGGGCAAAGACGGTTTGCTCCATATTTCTGAAATCGACTGGAAGCGTCTGGAAACAGTAGAAGAAGCCGGAATCAAGGAAGGTGACGAGATTGATGTGAAGTTGCTTGACATTGATCCTAAGACCGGTAAGTTCAAACTGTCTCGCAAAGTATTGCTTCCGAAACCGGAAAGACAGGAAAGACCGGAAAAGAAAGACAAATAATCCCTATCAATAAATAGGATATATGAGCCCGACAGTGATCTGCCGGGCTTTTTTTCACTCCCCACCCATGGAAATCAAAAAAACAACAGGTATTGTTTGCATATTACAAAAAGATTATGTTGCTTTGTGATACGAAACCTTAAATCATACGAAAAAAACTCCAATTTGAATGTCCGACTCCATTAAATTACATACGATGGACCTTTTCTCGCGTTTTTTCCAGGAGAACCAAGAAAAGTTCCTGACTTTTGCTTATTCCTACCTCAGAGATAAAGCGGAAGCGGAAGACGTGTTAATGGAATCCATGATTGCCCTATGGGAAAACCGGAACCGTTGGGAAGAAGGAAGCAATCTGCATGCCTTGCTGTTGACCATAATCAAAAACAAGTCACTCAATCTGTTAGAGCACAAAAAAATACGCCTGCAAGCAGAAGAAAATATAAACAGCCATAACCAGCGGGAGCTCAACTTGCGTATATCCACCTTAAAAGCTTGCGAACCCGAGCAGATATTCGACAACGAAATACAGCATATCGTTCACAAGGCCTTAGAGCAAATGCCACAACAAAGCCGGACTATTTTCATGCTGAGCCGTTACCAGAATCTCCCCAACAAACAAATTGCCGAGCAACTGCATGTTTCACTGAAAACCGTAGAAGCGCATATCACCAAAGCCCTCCGCATACTGCGATTGGAGTTGAAAGATTACCTGGCTTCCATACTTCTCTGAACAATAAAAATACTTTTTTCCAAAAAAGTTTCCTTTTTTGATAGGGTTGTCCACACTTCGCCGGTTATATATACAGAAAGGCGGTAAAGTCCCTCTCTTTAACCAAGCAACTCTATTTATGATGAACCAGGAATTACTATACAAATATTTTAAAGGAACAGCATCCATTGAAGAAGAGAAACAGATTCTGGACTGGGTTGAAGCTTCTGAAGAACACCGGGAAGCCTACCTGAAAGAACGTATGCTGTTCGACGTATCCCTGTTTTCCACAAAACAAGACAATAAGAAAAAAGCAATACGACTCATGCCAACGCTCCGCTGGGCGGCGCGTATTGCAGCGGCAGTCATCATTGCCGTATCCGGTTACTACATGACCACAAATTATATATATAATAAGGATGCACAGCCTCAAACCATTACTGTTCCTGCCGGGCAACGCGCCCAAATTACGCTTGCCGACGGTACACGCGTATGGCTCAATGCCCAATCCACGCTTACATATGCTTCCGACTTCGGTCGCAATGACCGCAACGTCGAGTTAGACGGCGAAGCATATTTTGAAGTTGCCAAAAACAAAAAATTACCGTTCTATGTACATACGGAAATGCACAAAGTAAGAGTGGTCGGAACCAGCTTTAACGTCTGCGCATACAAAGGCAGCAAAGAGTTCGAAACAACATTGGTGGAGGGTATCGTAGACATCTACCCAAGCTGTAACAACCAAGTGATTACCCGCCTTCAAAAGGATGAGTTTTTTGCCAATTATGACGGACGCTGCAAGAAAACCATCCTCCCCTCGTACGAATATCTCCGCTGGAAAGAGGGATTATACTGTTTTGATGATGTACCCTTCAGCGGCATCCTGGACAAACTCGAAAAATACTACAACGTAAAGATAACCGTCACCAGCCCCAGACTACTGACCCACGAAGGCCTGACCGGCAAATTCAGGGAACAGGATGGCATAGAGCACATCTTGAGAGCCATCTCCAAAGAGCATCCGTTCAAGTTCCGCATCAATGAAAACAAAGACTCGATAATCATATATGAATAAACAAAACCTTTAAATTTAGTACTAACCCCTTAAAACCGAACAGCATGAAACCATAAAGCAACAGTCCTAAGAATTACTTCCCTTTTTTGATAAAAAAAGATCGGAAAGTACCCCCATACTTTCCGATCCGAAACAGTCAAAAATCGACCTTAATCAATTTATTAACTTAACACAGTGACAAAGATATGAGAAAAATTTCTTTGAATGGACTTTTTTGTCCAAAAAGTTTTGAAAACAAGCAATTATTGCGTACTATGAAGACCACACTATTCCTTCTTCTGTTTGTAACATTCCAAGCATACTGCGGGAATAGCTACTCTCAGAACGCCAAAGTAAGTATCCCCGATTCTCAGCTGAGAGTAGGGCAAATACTTTCCCAAATTGAATCCCAGACAGACTATCTGTTTGTATACAACAAAAAGAGTGTCGATGTACGGCGCACTGTTAATGTAGATGCGAAAAACAAAGCCGTAGCCGAACTTCTGGATGAAATATTTGCCGGAACAAACATCAGATATGTAATGGAAGGCAAAAATATAGTCCTGACCAAAAGAGGTGAAAGCATCGAAAACGTAGCCGGAACACAACAGGAAAGAGTCACTGTAAAGGGTGTCGTTACCGATTCCAAGGGCGAACCGATTATCGGTGCAAATGTATTGGAAAAGGGTACGACCAACGGTATCATCACCAACCTGGACGGAGAGTTCACCCTCAACGCACCTGCCAATGCCACTTTAGTCATTTCCTACATAGGCTATGAACCTATAAACGTTACGCTCAACGGCCGTACATCGCTAAAAATCCAAATGAAAGAAGAAGCGCTGGCATTGGAAACCGTTGTCGTAACAGCTATGGGCATCAAGAAAAAAGAGGCCTCTCTCACCTACTCTACCCAACAGGTGGGCGGCGATGAACTGACCCGCGCCAAAGACCCTAATATGATTAACGCCCTTGCCGGTAAGACGGCAGGCGTATCCATCACCCGTAACTCCTCCGGTCTGGGCGGCTCAGCCAAAGTATCCATCCGCGGTATCCGTTCTGCCAATGCCGATGGAAACAACCAACCGTTATATGTTATCGACGGTGTGCCTATGCTGAACAACGTAGCCGAGCAGGCATTCTCCGCCATGGGCGGTAACAACGATACCGGCAACCGTGACTCGGGCGACGGTATCTCCAACTTGAATCCGGACGACATTGAAAGCATGAGCATACTGAAAGGTGCTTCCGCAGCAGCCCTCTACGGCTCACAAGCTGCCAACGGCGTAATCCTGATTACCACCAAGAAGGGTAAAGCCGGTATGCAACGTATCGTATTCAACTCCAACCTGACCATAGACCATGCCATTTGCCTGCCCGAATTCCAAGACAAATACGGTGCAAGCGGAGCTACAAGCTGGGGTACGGTTCCGGAAAATGCAAACTCCACCCCCATCAAAGCTTACGATAACGTGGGCGACTATTTCAGCAACGGAGTTACTGCAACCAATTCACTATCCATCATGACGGGTAAAGAGAAAATGCAGACCTACTTTTCTTATGCCAACACCACCGCCAAAGGTATTGTCGATGTAAACAAACTGCAAAAGCATAATATCACCTTCCGTGAAACAGCCTCTTTGTTCAACGACCGCCTCACATTGGATGCCAATGTAAACCTGATGACCCAGAAAATCAAGAATCGCCCTACCTCCGGCGGCTACTACATGAACCCGCTGGTAGGTCTGTACACCTTCCCGCGCGGTGAAGACCTCAGTGTCTATCGCGATAACAACGGATTCGAAAAATACGATGAAAACAGATCCATGCCATTGCAGAACTGGTATACGGACATCAGCGGATTCAGTCAGAACCCCTATTGGCTGACGAACAGAGTGACCAGCAACGACAAACGCTTCCGTACCTTAGCTTCCTTAAGCGCCAACTTGAAGATAAACGACTGGTTCAGCGTTCAGGCACGCGGTAATGTAGACTATATCAATGACAATTACGAGCAGAAAATGTATGCCGGAACAACGGCCGATGTAGCCCACCAGAACGGCCGCTATATCAAAATGAACCGTCAGGACTTCATGGTTTACGGTGATTTTATGGCCATGTTCAACAAAACATGGAACGACTGGAGCCTGAATGCCGCCATAGGCAGCAGTATCAATACCACCAAAGTCAACTCCTTAAGTCTCGACTCCGGTAAATCCGGCTTGTACAAGGCTAATGTGTTCACAGTTCCCAACATGAACCTCAGCGGTGCAGGTACTTCATACATTGATGAAACAGCCAACCAAAGACGTACTATCCAGTCTGCATTCGCAACCGCACAGCTCGGTTGGAAAGAGAGTATCTATCTGGATGTAACCGCACGTAACGACTGGTCTTCCACACTTGCCAACACCAAAAGCGAAAACTCCGGCTTTTTCTATCCGTCGGTAGGTCTCTCATGGATTCTCAACAAAACTCTCAACCTGCCCGAATGGATAAGCTTCGGCAAGGTTCGTGCTTCCTGGGCACAAGTCGGCAACGACCTTCCCATCGGCATTACCAGCCCGGCGCAGACCATCACGGCAGGCGGCGTAGTGAAACCCATCGACTACTACTTTGCAGAAGATTTGAAACCGGAAATCAGCAACTCCATCGAAGTAGGTACTGAGTGGAAGTTCTTCAACAGCCGTCTGGATTTCGACTTCACATTCTACCGCACGGATACCAAAAACCAACTGATCCGCGTAAACACCACCGCCGAACAACGTCCTTACCGTTGGATAAACGCAGGTAAGATACGCAATACGGGTGTTGAAATCACCTTAGGCGCTACGCCGCTGATGAACGATAATTTCCGCTGGAAAACCCAGTTCAACTTTGCTACCAACAAGAACAAGATTGTATCCTTGGGCGGCACACCCAACTTCCAATACGCTTCGGGCAATGTAAGCATGCCCTATAAAATGATGGTTGTAGAAGGCGGTTCGCTGGGCGACATCTACGGCAACGTATTTGTACGCGATGCAAACGGTAAAATCCTGCTGGAACCGGCAACAGACAAAGACGGTAACCCCAACGCAAAAGCCGGTCTGCCTCAGGTTACAACCGACAAAGCCGCCAAGATAGGCAACTTCAATCCCGACTGGACCCTGGGCTGGAGCAATACCGTGACATACAAAGGTTTCTCGCTTTACTTCCTGATTGACGCACGCGTAGGCGGCGACGTAATTTCGCTGACACAAGCCGGACTGGACTATGCCGGTGTGAGCAAGGCAACCGGTGATGCCCGCGACGCAGGCTACTATATGCTGGAAGGACAAAAGATTAATGATGTACAGAAATTCTATCAAATGGTAGGCGACCGCGGCAACGGGACCACGGAATTCTACCGCTATGACGGAACAAACATCCGCTTGCGCGAAGTATCCTTGGGTTACTCCTTCCCGCAGCAAATGCTTGAAAAGACCGGATTCATCAAAGGAATAGACTTGTCACTGGTGGCACGCAACCTGTTCTTCATCTACAAAGATGCACCGTTCGATCCGGATGCCACAATGTCGGTAGGCAATGACAACCAGGGATTGGACACCTTCGGCATGCCTTCAACAAGAAACATAGGATTCAACATTAAATTTACTTTCTAAATACCCGAACGATATGAATAAGATAAAATATACAACCGCATTGCTCCTCGGCGGTCTCCTGAGTTTTTCATCCTGTACCGACAACTTTGCCGACTTCAACAGTACCGACGGAGCTTATACAGAAGAATTGCAGAAATACGATAACCAGACCAACCTCGTACCTTTCGCCACCATTCAAAAGGGTATCATCTACCAGACCGGAGTGGACGGTACGGACTGGCAATACCAGGTTATACAGAACTTAGTGGCGGACATGTTCTGCGGATACTTCCACGACATGAACGGTTCGTTCAATGCCAACAACTCCACCTATAATCTGAACAACGGCTGGACAAGCGCCATGTGGGTATACACCTACGGATACGTCATGCCTTCCATCGCCGATGCGGAAGCGCTGAATACAGAAAAGGAATGGCCTCTTTACCACGCCATTACCAAGATTCTGAAAGTAGCTACCCTTCATCGTGTGAGCGACTATTACGGCCCTATCCTTTACGACGGATTCGGAACAGCCGACCAGAAGCCGCAGTCACAGGAAGAAGTCTACAAACGTTTCTTTGAAGACCTGGAAACAGCCGTGAACATACTGAAAGATTATAAAGGCGGCGTATCCTTTGAAAGCGCCGACTTCATGATGCCGGAAGGCAAACGCACTCCCGCACAATGGCTGAAATTCGCCAACTCTCTCCGCTTGCGTCTGGCCATGCGCGTATCTAACGTAGCTCCCGAACTTGCCGAAAAACAAGCCAAAGCAGCTTTGGATGCTGCCAACGGCGGCGTACTGGAAACAGCCAACGAAACGGTAGGCGAATACGGCATCCGTAACCCGCTGGGTGGTGTTGCCGGCTGGAGCGAAGTGTATATGAACGCAAGCTTGGAGTCTTTCCTGAAAGGCTACAACGATCCTCGCCTTAAATCCTACTTCAACCCGGCACAAGACGGCAGAGACAAAGACGGCAACATTAACAGAGAAGTTGCCGGAGTAAAACAACTCAGCAGCATTGAAGATGAATACAAAGGTGTCCGTCAAGGCACTGGCGTAGCCGATAACCGCTACTCCACACACTCGCAGACCACCGTTACAACCGCCAGTAAAATCATTGTCATGAGCGCGGCCGAAGTATGGTTCCTGCGCGCAGAAGCAGCCTTACGATATAACACCGGCGATGATGTGGAAAACTGTTATAAACAAGGTGTCACCGTATCCTTTGCACAATGGGATGCCAATGGCGTCAGCGATTATCTGGAAAGTGACAATATCCCGGCTGCCTACGTAGATGTATTCGATGCTAAATTCAATGCGGATGCACCTTCGACAATCACTCCGAAATGGGACAATACAGCCGATAAGGAAGAAAAACTGGAGAGAATCATCACCCAGAAATGGCTGGCCCTCTATCCGGAAGGTTGTGAAGCATGGGCGGAACAACGCCGTACCGGTTATCCGCGGCTCATCAAGGTTGCGGTGAACAACAGCGGCAATACCATCAGTACCGACGATATGATTCGCCGTGTATTCTTCAACCAAGATTACAAGACGGACAATAAAGCATTGTATGACGCCTTAGTCAGCAAGCTGGGCGGTGCAGACAACGGCGGCACACGTCTTTGGTGGGATACCGGACGGAATAACTTCTAAAAGAGAAAAAGGCATATTTTTTAATTAGTGATGTTTTCTCCGTATTAGTTATTACGGGAAAAAGATTGCAAGGAGCAAAGTCGGGGGGCTTTGCTCCTTCTTTTCATATATAAGAGACCGAAGCGGTTCCTCTTTTTTATAAAGCATAAACAGATTATCTTATAGTAGTGCCCGGACAGCTGCAAGGAGTTGTCTGCCTAAAGACCGGGAGTTATTCGGATAAGTCCGCAGGTTTTGGGGTGTACCAGCGGCTGGTACGGCGTGTACCAACAAGTGGTACGGCAGCTACCAAAGGTTGGTACTCCATGTACCTTAGGTTGGTACGGCAAGTACCACTACTTGGTACAAGACATACCAAAGAGCAGTACAAACCTGGTACATATATCTTATTGATTATAAGCGCTATGATACTTATTTATATTCCTGTATCGGAAGCTCCCCCCTCAATGCTCCAAGCGCATTCAGCGCCAATGCTTCCATTTCATCCTCGCCCGGATAAACATGAACCGGTGCAAGGAACGAAATGCGCTCCTTCAGACGGGAAATGATATAATCGGAATGTGCCATGCCGCCCGTCAGCAGAATGGCATCTATCTTACCGTACAACACAACGGAAGCCGCACCGATGCTTTTGGCTATCTGGTAAATCATGGCATCCAATACCAATCCGGCATGCTTGTCCCCTTCCTCTATCCGGCGGACAATGGCAGGCACATCGGTCGTGCCCAAATGGGCTGTCAGCCCGGCACGACCGGAGATACGCTTTTTAAGTTCGTCTTTTGTGTAGCGACCGGAACAGCAAAGATCTATCAACTGCCCGGCAGGAAGCGTACCGGCACGTTCCGGCGAGAATGGGCCTTCACCGTCGAGCGCATTATTTACGTCGACAGCCTTGCCATGATGATGGACGCCGACGGAGATGCCGCCACCCAAGTGGCAGACAATCAAATCCAGCTCTTCGTAGCGCGTATGATGCTCGGCGGCATAGCGACGGGCAATGGCGCGCTGGTTCAGCGCATGCCAGATAGTGATGCGGGGCATAAGGGGAGAACCGGTGATGCGGGCTATCTCGTCCAGCTCATCCACAACACCGGGGTCGGCAATGAATGCACGGCAACCCGGAAGCAGCGCGGCCAGTTCGGAAGCTATGAGGCATCCCAAATTGCAGGCATGGGTGCGCATGGCATGAAGAATATCATCCAGCATGGCGTCATTCACCTCATATACGCCGCCCGGTATGGGCTTCAGCAGTCCGCCGCGCCCCACTATGGCGTCAAACTCAAAAGGTATATTATTGGCTTCCAATTCTTTCAGTACCAGATTCTTGCGGAATTCAAACTGGTCGATGATATGAGAAAAGGAAGACAGTTCGTCTACCGTGTGACGGATGCTTCGTACCAAGCAGGGTACTTCGTTCTCGTATACGGCAATTTTTGTCGAAGTGGAACCGGGGTTGATGACGAGTAACTTCATCGATGTATTTATTATTTACGATTTACAATTTGATAGTTGCGAAATATCATTCGCAGTTTCCGAGCCGCAACTGGTGAGGCATGCCATAGCAATGCTGTAATACTTGGACAAGCCGGAATCGCTGCGCGAAGGTAGCACAACAGGGCATATAGGTCCTTGAAGCAACCCCGCCATATCGGCATGAGAGAAAAGGGAGACAGCCTTATAGAAAGCATTGCCCGATTCGATATTCGGGAAAATCAAGACATCGGCCTCACCGTTGATGGGAGATACAATGCCTTTGATATCGCCGCTCGTCTTTTCGCAGGAAGTCTTTACATCCAACGGGCCGTCGATGATGACGTTTCCGAACTCGCCTGCCTCGGCAAGTTCCACAATATTGACATAATCCAACGAATGAGGGAACTTGGCGCTCACCTTTTCCGTACAATGGATAAGTGCGATACGCGGCTGTTCGATACCGAAATGGCGGCAGGTATGGATGGCATACCAAATCATCTCTATGCGCTGCTGCAAGGTGGGCCGGGGAATGACTGCGGCATCCGAAAAGAACAGCAGCTTATCATAAGTGGGAATCTGCATGACAGCCAGATGTGTCAGAATCTTTCCTTTGGGCAGCAGTCCCTTTTCCTTGTCGAGAATGGCATGAAGCAGATTATCCGTATTGATAATACCCTTCATCAGAATATCCGCACCGCCCTCACGCACGATGCGTACCGCTTCGCGCGCCGCTTCATCCTTGTCTTCAATATGCAACGTCTGCACATATTCGGGATATTTCTTTAAAGTAGGATATTTCTCCAAGATGGCCGAATCGCCGATCATCAGAAATTCGGCAATGCCTTCGTCCAAAGCACGGGCTATGGCATATTCAGTATTGGGGTCATTGGCACAGACTACGGCAATGCGTTTCCTTTTATTTAAGGTCTTGAGATGAGAAGTTAATTGATCAAAGTTCCGAATAGGTTCCATAACGTTAGATTTTTAGCAAATATCTAAAAAAATGTCGAGAAAAAGAACGGTATACTTCATTTTATTTCTATGTTTTATATCATTTTGACAGGTTCGATACGGAGAGCACAGAGTTTCACGGAGTTTTCGGAACAAAAAAACATATTTCTTCATCACATTTTTCAGACAGAAGAACAAAAGAACATATTCCGCTTTGTCTTTTTGTTCTTTTTGATAAAAAAAACATGCCATGTCGCAAGACTGAACATGCCGTGATTTGCCGGAATACCCCTTAAAGAAATAAAAAAAACTCCGTGAAACACTGTGCCCTCTGTGGTGAATTATGTACTTTTGTCACAAATACAGAGAGATATACAATATGAACAGCCTTATTTTTCCGCCATACGTGCACGAGGGCGACCGGGCGATAATCCTCTCCCCCTCCAGCAAGATTGACAAGTCCTTCCTGAAAGGAGCCAAAAAACAGCTGAAGTCATGGGGACTGGAGGTGATCATCGCCAAGCATGCAGGCAGTGCGCACGGCACTTACGCCGGAAGCATACAGCAACGGTTGAAAGACCTGCAGGAAGCCATGGACGACGAGAAAGCCAAAGTTATCCTTTGCAGCCGCGGCGGATACGGTGCTGTGCATCTGGTGGGGCAGCTCGACTTCACCCGGTTTCGCCAGCATCCCAAATGGCTTATCGGCTTCAGCGACATCACCGCCCTGCACAACGTGTTTCAGCAAAACGGCTTCGCTTCGCTGCACGCTCCCATGGCACGGCATCTCACCGTGGAGCCGGAAGATGATTTTTGCTGTCAGGCATTGAAAGACATCCTGTTCGGCAATAAACTGCAGGAAGAAACCTCGTTCAGCTATACCTGCCCGGCACACAAGCTCAACCGCAAAGGCGAGGGAACGGGCATCCTTCGGGGCGGAAACCTGGCGGTGCTTTACGGGCTGCGCGGCACGCCTTATGACATTCCGGCAGAAGGTACGGTACTCTTCATCGAAGACATAGGCGAGCGTCCCCATGCCGTGGAGCGTATGATGTACAATCTGAAACTGGGCGGCGTACTCGAAAAGCTGTCCGGACTGATTATCGGACAGTTTACCGAATACGAAGAGAACATGTCTTTAGGCAAAGAGCTGTACGGCGCATTGGCCGACTTGGTAAAAGAATACGATTATCCTATATGCTTCGGATTTCCGGTGGGACACGTTACGATGAACGTACCGATGATTAACGGTGCGCAGGTCACGCTGGAAGTTGGCAAAAAAAGAAGTGAAACTAACATTTAACACCCACAAAGAATGAAACGGAATTATACAATTATCCCACTGTCACTGCTGTTGCTCATAGCGATGGTAGCGTGCAGCAATAAAAGCAAAGGCAATACCGACAGTGAGGGAAAACAACCCAAAAGCACGGTCAGCGTACCCCAATTCGATGCAGACAGCGCTTACCGGTATGTCAAGGAGCAAGTAGACTTCGGTCCCCGCGTACCCAATACTGCTGCACACAAAGCCTGTGGAGAATATCTTGCAAAGAAGCTGGAACAATTCGGCGCCACGGTATACAACCAGCAAGTGGATTTAACCGCCTATGACGGTACCCTCCTAAAAGCCCGCAACATCATCGGCAGCTACAAGCCCGAAACGAAGAAACGCATCGTGCTGCTCTCGCATTGGGACAGCCGTCCATGGGCAGATGCCGACTCTGACGAGAAAAACCGTCACACACCCATTCTCGGCGCCAACGACGGTGCGAGTGGGGTAGGCGTATTGCTCGAAATAGCCCGCCAACTGCACAAACAGCTACCCGAACTGGGCATCGACATCGTACTGGTAGATGCCGAAGACTACGGCCCTCACCAATCCTATACAGGCAACCATAAGGAAGAGTATTGGGCGCTCGGTTCGCAGTACTGGGCACAGAATCCCCATGTCCAAGGATACAATGCGCGTTTTGGCATCCTTCTTGATATGGTAGGCGCCAAAGACGCCACTTTCTTCTACGAAGGATACTCCGAAGAGTTTGCCAAAGGCATCAACCGGAAAGTATGGAATGCGGCCAATAACCTGGGCTACGGACGTTATTTCGTAAAAGAAAAAGGGAATATCGTAACCGACGACCACCTTTTTGTGTTCCGGAACGCACGCATCCCTACCATCGATATCATTCAATACAGCGAGGAAACCGGATTCTACGAAAACTGGCATACCCTGAAAGATGATATGGACGGCATCGACCGCAACACTCTGAAGGCGGTAGGCCAGACGGTCATGGAAGTTATCTACAATGAAAAATAAATACTAAAGATAAAATTATTATGAGTATCAACGAAGTACAAGATGAAGTAATCGCCGAGTTCAATGATTTCGACGACTGGATGGACCGCTATCAGCTCCTCATCGATTTAGGAAATGAACAGGAACCGCTTGATGACAAATACAAAACAGAACAGAATCTGATTGAAGGCTGTCAAAGCCGTGTATGGCTGCAGGCGGACGAGGAAAACGGCCGAATCGTTTTCCAAGCCGAAAGCGATGCTTTAATTGTAAAAGGCATTATCTCGCTGCTTATCAAAGTGCTGTCCGGACATACCCCGGACGAGATTCTGAATGCGGACCTCTACTTTATAGACAAGATAGGATTAAAGGAGCATCTTTCTCCCACACGCAGTAACGGATTGCTCTCGATGGTGAAACAGATGCGGATGTATGCGCTGGCATTCAAGGCAAAAAGCGCTAATGATTAAGCAGACTGTTGCTATTTCGAGGGTGTGTCAAAACTAACATTCGCTTGCTATTTGTTTCTTTTTAGGCACGGATTACACGGAAAACACAGATTTTCTTTGTTTTTTTTCCGTGAAATCCGCGAAATCCGTGCCTAAAAGAAATCATCAAATGTATTTTGACACACTCTCATATATATACCATCGGTTTACTTTTCTTCTCCCTCCACATACTCCAGTATATCTCCCGGCTGGCAATCCAATACCTTGCAAATAGCTTCCAATGTGGAGAAACGGACAGCCTTTGCCTTACCGGTCTTCAGAATAGAAAGATTCGCCGGCGTAATGTCAATCTTCTCCGCCAGTTCTCCCAAAGATATTTTTCTTCGGGCCATCATAATGTCAAGGTTTACTATAATCATTTTCTTTTTCCCAATATTCGGTTAAATAGTCAAGTCCTGTTCTTCTTTCATCTTCAATCCTATTGCGAATACCTCGGCCACAATCAATGTAGAAATACCTAATACCAAAGTGGTTGTATTCACCGTATCCGAAAGATGCAACTCGTAACCATGAACGGAAAAAACATTGCCTACACTCCTAAAAGTAAGATATGCCGGAAGAAGCGCCGTACAGAAACTGATAATCAATGCCGCCCCTAACAGGCGCAAGCGGTGGACGTTCTTCCAGTTGAAGATATCGGACTTGTTTATAGAAATGACCAAGCGGACAAACAGCACAATACTCCAGACACATATAACTATATGGAGAAAATTCAACAAAGTAAAAGCAGCCTGCTCCAAAGTTGTGGACTCCGTATCGACACTGACCATCATCGAGTTGAAAGAGACCGGTACATATTCACCGCTCCTTTCATTATAAACGGAATCTTGGAAAAGACCGTTATCGCCCAAACCGGAAAGGTGCTCCGGCAGCAGGCTGATGTACTTCATGTTCATCAGTTTTTTCTGGCTTGCCTCGGAAGCATTGCCGTCAATCCCGGCTTCCACACCGGCTTTCACCCCTACGATAAAATAGTAGCCGGTCTCAAAAACCGAATAGCTCAACACGAGCACTACAATCACACAAAGAATATTCAGTCGTCTTTTCATATTTTAAAAGTTGTATCAGTTGCCGGTAACCGATAAGAATTCATTACTTTACAAGAGACAGCAAACAACACTGCCGCTACTGCCAAACAGCACCAATAGGCCGGTTCTCCAAGCAAATCGGATGTATATTTCACATCGGGATAATGCAAACTGAGGAATACCGACAGGCTGTTGTTCAGAATATGTATTAAAATTCCAGGAACCAGACTGCCCGTTTTATAATAGAGCCAGGCAAACAAGCCTCCCGATAATATAGCACCTGCCACCTGTGCCGGATTAATATGGAAAATTCCGAAAACAAGGGCGGAAAGGATAATAGCCTTCACCGGACTGTACCTTTGCAGCAATACTTTCGTAATCGCCCCCCGAAACAACATCTCTTCCAAGACAGGCCCTAACACCGAGATACAGATTATGCCCAGCCAACCCGATTGCAACACATCGAATGTAGCTCCCATCCAATCAGGTAGGAAAGACAGTCTGGACATCACAAAGTCTATCAGGAAAATAGTAGAAAGGCCTATGATGATACTCCATCCCAAATAAGCAACCGACACCGGAGACCATATCCGCCCGTCATCTTTCAAATAGCCTTTCTTCCACAAATAGCCACCCATACCGACAAATCCCAGCAACATACTCGGAGCCAAAGCTATAACGCTTGCAGCATCTATCGTACCACTGACTGCATACGAATAAAGCATGGCAAAAGGCATCACCAACAATGCAGCCAAAATCTGCATTACAAAATAAATCAAAACCAGTTTTATTGCTGTTTTCATCGTTCCTTCTTTTTTAAGAGCGTGTAAAGATACACATTTTCCTGCAAACCCGTCAAGCCGCAGCAGCAACTCCCATTAACAACATCATCACCATAGAAAGTGACAGTACCAACAATGTAATACTCATAAATGCTCTCTTCATAACCGTAGACTTTTTATAATCAGCACTTATTCTTATCTACCTATTCTGTTTCTCAATAAGAATTTATCGTTTTTCGATATGCAAATAAAAGAGCTTTTTCTGAAAAGACAAAGAGAAACAGCATGTTTTTATCGAAAAACAATAAAAAGATATGTTTTTCAATAAATATACAAGAAGAGCTCAATAATGAAAACCTGAAAAGCAGTGTTATGAAAGAATCGCAGTGATTTCAGCCTCGTCCTTATGGAGCTGCGCTATCAGTTCGTCTATGGAATCGAACTTCAGTTCCGGACGAGTGCAACAAACGAAGGACAACCGCATGGGTTGATTGTAAATATCAGCATCAAAATTAAAGATATGCACCTCAATGCTACGGTCTATGCCATTATTCAATGTCGGGCGGTAGCCGATACTCAACATCCCCGCATGCTTTTCCCCGCCAAGGAAAACATAAACGGCATATACCCCGTCAGCCGGAACCAGTTTTTCACAATCGCCAATGCGCAGATTAGCAGTTGGAAAACCTATCTTACGCCCAACGCGGTAACCGTTCACAACCGTACCGTCCAAAAAAAAGTTGATAACCCAAACAGTTTGCCGCCTCCGAAACGTTTCCTTGCAGCAAAAGGCGGCGGATAGCTGAAGAACTGACCGTCATTGCATCGGTGTAATAAGCCTGCGCCAATAGCACTTCTATTCCCAACTCCTGTCCATAACGCACATAATCCTCAAATCCTTCACTCCGATTATGTCCGAAACGGTGGTCGTAACCTATCATTAAAACCTGCACCCGGTAATCTTGCTTTAATATAGCCATAAATTGTTTGGCCGACAGGCACGCCAAATCAAGTGTAAAGTCGAGCATGATGCAATAATCTATCCCGGTACCGGCAAGCAGAGACACTTTCTCATCGCAAGTGGTAAGCAGCTCAGGACGAAAATCGGGTTGCATCACTTTGCGGGGATGAACCGGAAAAGTAATTACCGATGAAGCAAGCCCACGTTCAGCCGCAACTTTACACACCTGTTCTATCAGGAACCGATGTCCCCGATGCACTCCGTCAAAAAAAGCCGATAGTGGCTACATTGGGCAGGAGTTTACTACCAGATGTTCCGGTACATAATTGCATATTCACCTCATGCGGTTTGGTTCATTTAAATAAATGGCTCCAGTCTTCACCGGCTTTCGGAACATAAGTGGAAATACCTAATGACCGGGCAGTCATACAATTGGCTTCCGAATCGTCGATAAAGAAAGTTTCTTTCGGATCCAGACCCGCATCATCCAGCACTTTGCGGAAGATTTCTTCATCGGGCTTCGCCATCTTCATTTCATAAGAAAGGAAAATATGTTCGAAATAATCTTCTACGCGGAATGTCTTATAAGGAAAAGCATGTTCGCAGGACCATTTCCAATGGATTTCGTTGGTATTGCTCAACAGATATACCACATAGTCCTTACGCAGGGCCAGCAATAAATCCAGTTTATAGGTCGGTATGCTCACCAAAAAGCTGTTCCATGCAGCATCAATCCGGGCATCGTCAACGTCTTTTCCTATCTTTTCCCGTATCACATTCCGAAAATCGGCACTGGAAATAAGGCCTTTCTCATATTGCTGGAAAAAATCCTGCTGGTGATATAGGTCGAGGGTGTGTTCTACATCCGGCAACCCCAATTCTCTAAAGTTCTCCAAACAACGTTGGCGGTCTAAATCAATCAGCACACCGCCAAAGTCTACTATAAGGTTTTTAATTCCTTTTCTTTTCATTATCTCATTTTTGCATTAGACGTCGGACAAGGCGAATACCTTCGCCCACCCATAATACCAAAGAAGTAGAAGCAATGATTATCATCCATGTCGTAAAATCAAGCGGCTCCGTACGGAATACAGCCCCACCGAACTGTACGATGACAAACTGACCGCCCAGAATGGCAAGTACCACCAACTCCATGCCGTAAGATTTGGATATTCCCTTAAAAGCGGAGTCCGATGTTCCAAACACTCTCGCATTGAACAGGTTCCAGAATTGCAGCATAACGAAGAAAGTGAAGAAGATTGTAAGGCGTTGTACCGTCATACCGCCTTCTTCATTGTTAAACCGGAACAACATGCCCATAAGCAATGCCAGGAAAACCACTCCCATGCCAAGTATATAATTCCGCATGGATTTGGTTATAATGAAATCCGTACTTTTGCGGGGGTTCTCTTTCATAACACTCTCACTGGGCGGGATAGACGCCAAGGCCAAAGCGGCAAAGGTATCCATAATCAGATTCACCCACAGCATCTGCGTTACGGTCAACGGCAATTCAGTACCCACCAGCGAACCCAACAGCACAATGAACAGTGCCACGAAGTTAATCGTCAACTGGAATACGATGAAGCGCTGGATATTCTTATACAATGAACGCCCCCACATCACAGCCGTACCGATACTGTTGAAAGAGTCGTCCAACAGCGTGATGTCACTTGCTTCTTTCGCCACAGATGTTCCCGTTCCCATAGACAACCCCACCTGTGCATGGTTCAAGGCCGGAGCATCATTGGTTCCGTCACCCGTCACAGCTACCACCGCGCCTTTCTGTTGCAGTAGCTGAACAAGACGTTGCTTATCGGTAGGACGGGCACGCGACATAATCTTCAAGTCCAGCACCCGGTCGAGCGCCTCTTCGTCCGTCAGTTCGGCAAAGGCAGCACCCGTGATACGGTTACGTTCCGTATCTTCCGGTTTCCATAAACCTATCTGCCGCGCAATTTCGGTTGCCGTACCCGGCGTATCTCCCGTTACTATCTTTACGCCAATGCCTGCCGACTGACATTTTGCAACTGCCGCAGGCACATCCGGACGTATAGGGTCACTGATGGCCACAACACCGAGGAAAGACAAATCGTTTTCTGCAACCAATGCCACACAGTCGGCCGGTTCCGTATCGTCTACTATCTTATAGGCAAAACCAAGCGTACGCATCGCCATGTTCTGATAGTTCAGCAACTGAGCCTCTACCGTAGAACGATATTCTACCGCATCCACCCGCTTGCCGTCCAGAAGCACGTCCTTACATTTGCCCAATACAATTTCGGGAGCACCCTTTACATAAAGTATTTTCTTCCCAATCAGAGGAGAGTGTACCAATGTTGCCATAAACTTCCGTTCGGTAGAGAAAGTCAACTGGTCAAGCACCTTCACGGCCTCTCTCAACTCCAGATAATTACGCTGCTGGCTATTGAGCCACAACAATAAAGCTACCTCCGTAGGATTACCCACGCCTTTGGGCTTCTCTTCCGGAGTCGTTTCCTCCAGAAAAGCTGTAGAATTGGCACTGATACCTTCCATTACCAATTTACTCAAATCATCTTCTCCTATTTCCTTTCCGCCCTTCAATCCGTAGAAATTCGGTTCATACACCTGCATCAGGTTTTGTGTCAGCGTACCCGTCTTGTCCGTACAGATAACGGTAATCGCACCCATTGTTTCGCAGGCGTGCATCTTCCGCACCAGATTATTGGTGGAAAGCATGCGGCGCATATTCAGTGCCAGACTGAGCGTCACACTCATAGGCAGGCCTTCGGGAACGGCAACGACAATCAAGGTTACTGCCATCATAAAGTACTGCAAAGTAGCTTTCAAAGCAGGTAGCCATTGTTCAAAAGTATGGAATGAGGCAAAATCATAAACCAGGACAACATCCTTTATAAAGAAGATAGCGAATGCAAGACCAGCTACCGAAAAGCCGATTTTCCCTATGAGGTTGGCAAGTTTTGTAAGCTGGATATTCAACGGAGTAGGCTCGGTACTTTGTTCGGTACTCTGGCGGGCAACTTTTCCGATCTCCGTGGCGTCACCCACAAACTCTACACGCATAACTCCGTGTCCGTCGACCACTGTTGTACCGCGCATCACACGATTGGAAGCATAAGTGGCTTCTTCATCAAAATCCGCCTCTACAGTAGTTTTGGTTACAACAGGCTCACCCGTAAGATTAGATTCATTTATCTGTAAAGAAACGGCTTCCAGCAATTCACCGTCTGCGGGAATTTCCTCACCGGTTTCCAATATAACAATATCTCCTACTACCACATCCTTACGGGGAACCTCCTGTACATGTCCGTTACGAATCACCTTTATCAAAGTTTCCTCGTTCACTGCGTTCAGTAAATCAAACTTTTTATTGGCGTCGTATTCAAAAAAGAAGCCAATGCCCGTAGCCAGTAAAATAGCAGCTATGATACCGATTGTTTCGGCATATTCGTTCTCCACTATGGAAATAATCAAAGAGAAGAAAGCGGCCACCAGCAATACTCTTACTACGGGGTCTTCAAACTTTTCCAGATAAAGTTTCCACAAAGACGGGCGCTTCGGAGGCGTCAACAGGTTTACACCATGCTCGGTACGGCTCTTCCGTACTTCATCGTCAGTAAGTCCGACGTGATACAAATCATCCTTTGTTGCAGTCATGCAATTCGTTAGGTTTAAATTGAATTGCAAAAATACAACAATAATTTGTATAGAGAATGTTATTAAATCTTTTTATAGGTTTTACAAATCCGGCCTTTTTCCTTTCTATGAACATCTGCCAGCCACTTCCATAGAAACTTACTTCAAGAACCTACTAACAAAAACATCTTTTTCTGCCCGAACGGAAAACAAAAGGGAAATTCAATTGTTCTTAAAGAAGAAATTTAAATACAAGACAATTATGGAAAAGTACATCTGCACTATTTGCGAATATGTTTATGACCCGGAATTAGGAGATCCGGAAAACGGAATAGAACCGGGAACATCCTTTGAGGACCTCCCTGCCGATTGGGTTTGCCCCCTGTGCGGAGTAGGCAAAGATGAATTTCGAGAAAGCGTCCTAAGACGCTTTCTTTTCTTTTATATCGCTGCTGGCTTCTACTACATTGACAACGTAATCGCCCAACTTTTCACATTCGGCAATAATATCCATATAGTAGACTCCCATCTGGTAATCATACTCCTTGTTATTGACATCAAGGATATTCTGATTCTTCAACTGGTTGCGGTAATTGTTGATTTCATTCTCGATATTAAACGACTTGTTCACATCAATGCCTTGATGATCCGAACGTTCCACCACCACAATCATCTGCCCGAGAGCATCATCGGTCAGCTTCATCATGAAATGGATATGCTCATATTGCTTTTCTGTGAACTCCTGATTGGTCTGACGCTTGCGATTGATGGTACGTGCCAGATTATAACAACTGTCACCGATACTTTCTATCTCCGTCACTTCACGCAGCATGGCCCGGATTTGCAGCTTACTTTCAGAACTTAACCGTCCTTCCGACACCTGATTCAGATAATTGGCAATCTCCAGTTCCATGCTGTCGCTGATATTTTCGTACTTTTCTATCCGACTGAACAGCTTATTGAAATCGTCATCTTTCTCGGTATGCAACAGGTCGCGTACCATACCGAACATACGATGCGTACGTTCGGCAAACAGATGAATCTCCTTGCTTGCCTGCAGAATGGAAAGCTCCGCCGTAGAAAGCATACCGCCCGTAATAAAGCGCAGACGGTATTCCTCGTCCTGTTCCTTCTGCGGAATAATGGCGCAGACCGTACGCTCTATAAACTTCACGAACCATATCAATATCAACACATTGCAGATATTGAAACAAGTATGGAAGGCCGACAGCTTAAAGGAAACGGCAACGGCAGGATCTTTGGTTCCCATTATATTTTCCACAAACCATGATACTCCCTGCGTAAAAGGAACAAACAGGCATAACACCCATATAACGCCGAACACATTGAATACCAGATGCGCCAATGCAGCCCTCCTGGCCTGCGTATTACCGGTAAGCGCCGCAAGATTGGCTGTTATGGTTGTTCCTATATTCTCACCCAGAACAAGTGCCGCTCCCAGTTCGAAGCTAATCCAGCCATTCGCACACATGATAAGCGTAATCGCCATCGTTGCAGCAGAGGCCTGCACAATCATGGTCAGTACCGTTCCTATAAGCACAAAAAGCAGTACGGATATATACCCCATATCGGTATAATCCTGCACAAAAGCCAGCATTTCCGGATTCTGGCTCAAAATCGGGTGCATTGTTCTTCAAATAAGAAAGCCCCATAAACAGGAAAGAGAAACCGAAAATAAATTCACCGATGGATTTGCGATTACTTTTTTGAGAGAAGAGGAGAGGAATGCCAAAGGCTAAGAGAGGAAGGGCAAAAGCAGCTATGTCGACTTTAAAACCTAATGCTGAAATAATCCAGGCAGTAACAGTAGTACCGATATTGGCCCCCATAATAACGCCTATAGATTGTGACAGGGTCAGCAACCCGGCGTTGACAAAACTCACTACCATAACCGTAGTTGCAGAAGAGGACTGGATAAGCGCTGTTATAAGCACACCTGTCAGAACGCCGGTCACCCGGTTGGTCGTCATAGCGGTTAAAATCTTCCGCAAGCGGTCGCCGGCGAATTTTTGAAGTCCCTCACTCATAATTTTCATTCCGTAGAGGAACAATGCCAATGAGCCAAGCAGCTTTAAAAATCATAAAAGAATATTCCATCTTTAATTAGTTAAAGTGTTTCATTGTACCATTTGTTATAATGTCCTATATTTAGCGTATTAATAATCTCAAAAAAAGACACCATGAAACATATGTTACAAATTTGTTGCAAAAATAATAATATTTATAAAGAATTCCCTATAGGGAGCTCACTTTTGGATATTTATTACGGTTTTAATCTTAATTTCCCCTATCAAGTGGTCAGCGCCAAAGTAAATAACCGTTCCGAAGGGCTGAATTTCCGGGTATATAATAATAAAGATGTGGAATTTCTGGATGTACGGGATTCCTCCGGCATGCGTACGTATGTCCGCTCACTTTGTTTTATCCTATATAAGGCTGTCAGCGAATTGTTCCCGGAAGGGAAGCTGTTTGTAGAGCATCCCGTATCCAAGGGCTATTTCTGCAATCTCCGCATCGGACGTCCTATTGAGCTGGAAGACGTGTCGGCAATCAAGAAGCGGATGCAGGAAATCATAGCCGAGGACATCCCTTTCCGCCGTACCGAATGCCATACCACCGAAGCCGTACGGGTATTCAGCGAACGGGGAATGAACGATAAGGTAAAGCTGTTGGAAACCTCCGGCTCTATATACACCTATTATTATACATTGGGAGATACGGTAGATTACTATTATGGTAACCTGTTGCCCAGCACAGGTTTTATCAAGCTGTTCGACATCGTAAAATATTATGACGGTCTGCTGCTGCGTATCCCCAACAAAGAAAACCCGACCGTACTGGAAGAAGTGGTAAAACAGGAAAAGATGCTTGATGTATTCAAGGAACATCTGCATTGGAACTACATCATGGGACTAAGCAATGTAGGCGACTTCAATCTGGCATGCGAAGCCGGACATGCAACCGACCTCATTAACGTAGCAGAAGCCCTTCAGGAGAAAAAGATTGCTCAGATTGCCGATGAAATCTATCACCGGGGAGAAAACGGCGACCGCGTAAAGCTCGTATTGATCTCCGGTCCTTCTTCGTCCGGAAAAACAACTTTCAGCAAACGACTTTCGGTGCAACTGATGACCAACGGTCTGCGCCCCTACCCCATTTCTCTGGACAATTATTTTGTAGACAGGGAAGACACTCCGCTGGACGAAAACGGCAATTATGACTACGAATCTCTCTACGCCCTCGACCTTGAGCTGTTCAACAATCAATTGCAAGCTTTGCTACGGGGAGAAGAAGTAGAACTTCCCCGATTCAACTTCACATTGGGCAAAAAAGAATACAAGGGAGACAAACTGCGCATTGATGAGCACACCATTCTTATCTTGGAAGGAATCCATGCCCTGAATCCGGAGCTCACTCCGCAGATTCCTGCCGAAAACAAATACAAAATTTATGTATCTGCACTGACTACCATCTCACTGGACGATCACAACTGGATTCCTACTACGGACAACCGCCTGTTGCGCCGCATCATCCGCGACTTCAACTATCGGGGATATTCAGCACAAGAAACCATTTCGCGCTGGCCCAGCGTACGTGCCGGTGAAGACAAATGGATATTCCCCTATCAGGAAAATGCCGATGTCATGTTCAATTCCGCCCTCTTGTTTGAATTTGCCGTACTGCGTTGCCATGCAGAACCTATCCTTACCAGCGTACCGCGCAACTGTCCGGAATACGCCGAGGCCTACCGGCTTATGAAGTTCATCAAATACTTCACTCCGGTACAGGATAAGGAAATTCCGCCGACATCCCTGCTCAGGGAGTTCTTAGGCGGCAGTAGTTTCAAATACTAACCCGACACCCAAACAATCTCTTTGTCCGGAACCGGCAAACAGCTTCGGTCCGGACAAAAATTCCTGCCATACCAAACATTCTGTTAATTCTGACAGGGAATTACAAACATCCGCATACAACAGACAAAGAAAACTTTAACTTTGTAGGCAAACAAAACAAATCCGGTTATAATGAAAAAAAGCATTTCCATACTTCTTGCGGTTCTCCTTTGCCTGTGTACCCAAACATTTGCACAAAACCGCGCTGATGAACTGATGAAACAGGCACAGGAAAATCTGGCAAAGAAAGAATACATCAAGGCACGCTATCTCTTTTTACAGGCTTACAATGCCTTCGCCACGCAAGAAAACTATGCCCAGGCTGTAAAATGCGGTGTAAATGCCAGCGCCCTCTATCACCGGGAGAATTATTATAAAGAAGCATTCGAACTGCTGCGCAATGCCGAACTGCTGGTAAGAACCGGCGAACAAAAACTCAAAAAAGGGACTTTCCTGATTTACGTTTCCGCATCAACAAAGAACGTCTGCAAATGTACATCAGCCTCAGAAACCCCCACCCGTGCCAAAGAACAGTTAAACAGACTGGAAGAAACAGCCAAAGCTGCCCAAAAATGACTCTCTAAGCAATGACTTTCTGTATACCCAAGCCAGCTATTACTACACTTTCGGCATGAATTCGCAGGGAGATACAGCTTTCAAGAAACTGATAGAACAGTATAAGCAACAAAGCAACTACGCCAAAGTGGATGAATGCTATCAAAATCTCATAAACATTGCCCTTCGGGCAAACGATACAGAATTAATGGCGCGTACTTACGACAAATACATTACTTGGACAGATTCTGTTAAAGCACTCACTGCACAGAAGGAACTGAATGCATTGAAAAAGAAATACAATGAAAGTCTGACTATCATTCAGGAAAAAGACGACTCTCTTTCCTCCAAACAGCATATCATCACCGGTCTTTGCGTCCTGGCAGCCGTTTTAGCGGCAGCATTAGTGGCAGGAGCCATCATATTACTACGCTTCATCCTACTGACACGCAAACAAAAGAAAGCAATCGGCATTGCCAACGAACACAATGAACTGAAGACCGAATTCATCCAAAATATCTCCGCCCAGATGGAGCCTACACTGGATACTCTCGACCCGAAGCTGCCCGGCGTACAGGCATTGCGTACTTTCTCCGCTCACATACAAGAGCTGTCCGAACTGGAAAACAGCCTATCAGAACCGTATGAAATGCAAGAAGAGAATATTTCGGCCTTCTGTGAAAACGTTATGAACAAAATACGCGGCAAAGTACAAGAAAATGTATCCCTCATTGTCAATGCTCCCAAACTGAACATAAAGATTAATCCGGAACACCTGGAACGCATCTTACTGCATTTGCTTGAAAACGCGGCCGAATACACCCCCGCCGGCGGAAAAATAGGGCTGGACTTCAAAAAACGCGGCGCCCATACACATCAGTTCATCATAAGCGATACAGGCTGCGGCATCGCCGAAGAACAGCGCGAAAACATATTCAAGCCTTTCACCGCAGTAAAAGACCTGACGCAGGGCGATGGTCTGGGATTACCCATCTGCGCGCTGATTGCCACCAAAATGGATGGCAGCCTTACATTGGACAGTAGCTATGCGAAAGGCACACGGTTTGTATTGGAGCTACACACTTAAAAAAATGAGAATTAAAAAATTGAGAGTTGAAAATGAGTGCCGCCATTGTGCTACACGGTAATTTTCAACTCTCAGTTATCTTTAACTATCTCAACGCTTCCACTTCTTCCGGTGTCAGCGGAATCTTTTTGCCTAAACGGCGTGCACCGGTTTCCGTTATCAGATAGTCTTCTTCATTGCGGATACCTCCGAAGTTGCGGTATTCTTCCACTTTATCATAATTGATGAAGTCTTTAAACTTCTTCTCTCCTTTCCAAAGGTCTATCAGTTCGGGGATAAAATAAATGCCCGGCTCAACGGTATGTACAAAACCCGGTTCCAGAGGAATGGCAAGACGCTGGCTCTTACGACCGAACTGCGTACTCTTAGGCTGACCGTTGTAACCGACCCAAATCTCGCCGAGGTTTTCCATATCATGCACATCCAGCCCCATCATATGCCCCAATCCATGAGGATAGAACAAGGCATGTGCGCCTTCGCGTACAGCATCTTCGGCATTGCCTTTCATCAAACCGAGTTCTTTCATGCCCTCTACCATTACGCGGGCGGAAAGGTCGTAAACATCCATATAAGGAATACCCGGACGAAGCGCTTTGACAGCCTCCAGATGCATTGCATTCTGAATTTCATAAACAGCCCGCTGACGAGGGGTAAACGTTTTATCGGCAGGAACGGTAGAGGACATATCGCCCGCATAACCCGACTCTACTTCCGCACCGGCATCAATCAGGAATAAATCTCCCGGCTTCACCTTATTGCCATGATAATGATTGTGCAAAGTCTGTCCGTTGACGGTGGCAATCGTTGCAAAAGAAAGCTCGCAATTATTGGATTCGGCCACCCGATTCATTTCTGCTACGACTTCGTATTCGTACATACCCGGACGAAGTACTTTCATAGCTGTAATGTGCATATCAGCCGTCACATTACATGCCTTTTCTATCTCTTCTACTTCTTCGGCAGACTTATAACTGCGTTGTGCCACAATTGCACGGATAAATGGAACAGAACCTTCCTGGCGTGCAGGCGGAATGCCCAACCACTCCATCAGTTTCAATTTATGCTCCGCCCTGTAGGGAGGCAGGTAATGCACTGTCTGTCCCTTGCGCACTGCTTTATGCAGATAGTTCATGATTTCGGCAGAAGGCATTACTTCCGTTATGCCCACACGCCCGCTTTTCTCTTTCAGGGTAGGCTGCGTTCCCATCCATACGATATGGTCAATCGTAAGTTCATCGCCAAATATAATCTCCTTGTCCTCATCAATATCGATAATCGCCGACAAACCGGCAAACGACAAACCGAAATAATACAAGAAGGTAGAATCCTGACGATAACGGAAAGTATTGTCCTCATAATGCAGTCCTTGTTCGTCATTACCCAAAAACAGCAACACTCCTGAGCCTATATTTTTCTTCAACAGGGCCCGACGCTGTATATACGTTTCTTTAGCAAACATAATGTTCATAGTTTTAGTTGTTATACCACAAAGATAAAGAGAATATTTGAAAGGATAAGGAAAATCAGGAAATACAGACTTACAACCCAACAAGAAAAAACAACCGAACCGCAGCTTTCTTGTTAAATATAACAGAAGAAGATTTTTCGTTCCCGAACTATTCACTATTTTTGCAAAAAGTGCGAAGATAAAACTTATCTTTGCAGCGGATAAATAATGTAACTTATGGCACAAGGCTCCCGACAGATACAAACCCAAGCGCAGCAGCAGATACAGACGCTGTCACCACAACAGATTCTGGTAGTAAAGCTGTTGGAACTTCCGGCAATAGAGCTGGAAGACCGCGTACGTGCCGAACTTCTGGAAAATCCGGCACTGGAAGAGGGAAAAGATGATACATCCGGCGATGAATATTCCAATACCCCCGATGCAGACTCCAATGCAGAAGATGGTGGAGATACCGATTACGATTCTCTGAGCGACTATCTCAACGAGGATGACATACCCGACTATAAATTACAGGAAAACAACCACAGCAAGGGAGAACAAGCCGAAGAGATACCTTTCTCCGATACGACTTCCTTCTATGAAACCCTGAAAGAACAGCTGGGTGAGCGCAACCTTACCGAACACCAGCGTGAATTGGCCGAATATCTCATCGGCTCATTGGACGACGACGGGCTGCTGCGCAAATCACTGGACAGCATCAGCGATGAGCTTGCCATTTATGCCGGCATCGAAGCCACTACCGGAGAACTGGAAGAAGCATTGAGAATCATTCAGGATTTCGACCCTGCCGGATTGGGAGCCCGCAACTTGCAGGAATGCCTTCTCATCCAGATACGGCGCAAGATAGAACAGCAGCACTTCACTCCCAATCCGATTCTTTATATTGAAGAAGCAATCATTTCCGAATGCTACGAGGATTTCACCCGTAAGCATTGGGACAAAATACAACAGAAACTCGGGCTGGAAGAAGATGCTTTCCAGCAAGCCATAAAAGAAATCTGCAAACTGAATCCGCGTCCGGGAGCGTCTTTGGGTGAAGCTATCGGCAAGAACCTGCAACAAATCGTACCCGATTTTATTGTGGATACCTATGACGACGGCACTATCAACCTGTCGCTCAACAACCGGAATGTTCCCGAACTGCGCATGAGCCGCGATTTCACCGAAATGGTAGAGGAACACACCAAGAACAAGGCAAACCAGTCCAAGGAATCCAAAGAGGCCATGATGTTCCTGAAACAGAAAATGGATGCAGCTCAGGGATTTATCGATGCCGTCAAGCAACGGCAGAATACCCTGATGACTACCATGCAGGCCATCATCGACCTGCAACGCCCTTTCTTTCTCGACGGTGACGAGTCATTGCTTCGCCCTATGATATTGAAAGACGTTGCCGAGCGCACAGGACTCGACATCTCAACCATCTCCCGCGTCAGCAACAGCAAATATGTACAAACCAACTACGGCATCTACCCGCTGAAGTTCTTCTTTAACGATGGATATGTTACGGAAGACGGCGAAGAAATGTCAGTCCGGGAGATACGGAAAATACTCAAGGAATGCATCGACAACGAGGACAGGAAGAAACCCTATACCGATGACGAACTGACCGAGATATTGAAAAAGAAAGGATACCCCATTGCCCGCCGCACCGTAGCCAAATACCGCCAGCAATTAAACATTCCGGTAGCAAGGCTGAGAAAATAGAAACGGCACAAGGCAATCCAAACGGTAGAGTGATAATGCAAAAATAAAAAATGGCAATAGAACAACATATTATAGCAGATAAAAACCTTATCAGGACAGCCAGGGTAATTTCGATGATATTTACACCATTCTCCATACCTTTCATGGCATTTCTGATTCTGTTCGTATTCTCATACCTGCGAATCATGCCCCTGCAATACAAGTTGATTGTATTGGGCGTGGTATATTGTTTTACAATCCTTATGCCCACACTGACCATTTTCCTCTTTCGCAAAATCAACGGATTCATCTCCTTGAGGGATTTAAACGGAACGGAAAACGGAAGATATGTGCCTTTCATCCTGACTATCACTTCCTATGTGTTCTGCCTGCTCATGATGCACCGGCTGAACATTCCCTGGTATATGACAGGAATTATCTTTGCCTCTCTTATCGTGATGATTATCTGTGTCATTGTCAACCTGAAATGGAAGCTCAGCGAACACATGGCGGGAGCCGGTGCCATAATAGGTGGGCTGGTTGCTTTCAGTGCCCTGTTCGGATACAATCCGGTGGGCTGGCTGTGTATATTCATTCTCGTAGCAGGTGTATTGGGCACGGCACGGATTATCCTGCAACACCATACGCTCGGTGAGGTAATGGGCGGATTTGCCGTAGGACTGATTTGTACCTTGCTGGTACTTCATCCGCTCAGCAAACTGTTATTCCGTCTATTCAGCATATTCTTATTTTAAATATCAAATATTAACTCTTAAAACTAACGATTATGAATTTTCCTAATGATGTAAAGTACACGAAAGAACATGAATGGATTCGTCTCGAAGGAGATGTAGCTTATGTAGGAATTACCGATTACGCCCAAGAACAATTGGGAGATATCGTATTTGTCGACATCCAAACCGTAGGCGAAACATTGGCAGCCGATGAAGTATTCGGCACCATCGAAGTAGTAAAAACCATTTCCGACCTTTTCCTGCCCGTTGCCGGAGAAGTGCTGGAACAAAACGAAGCATTGGAAGAGCAGCCCGAACTGGTTAACAAAGACCCGTATGGCGAAGGCTGGCTCATCAAAATCAAACCCGCTGCCGATGCTGATTTCGGCAGACTGCTGGATGCAGAAGCATACAAAGCACTGATTAATAATTAGCGTTTAGTGATTAGTGTTTAGTAATTAGGGTAATGATTAGCAGTAATAATTTGTTTTAAAATCTTTTCTCATCAATCCCTAATCACTAAACACTAATCACTAAACACTAATCACTAAACGCTAATCACTAACCACTAATTTAAATAATATGTCTCCAATTGTTAGTATCATCATGGGCAGTACTTCCGACCTTCCTGTCATGGAAAAGGCCGCACAGTTGCTCAACGATTTGCATGTACCGTTCGAAATGAACGCCCTCTCCGCCCACCGTACTCCGGAAGCAGTAGAAGAATTTGCCAAAGGGGCACGTAAACGCGGAATTAAAGTTATTATCGCGGCAGCCGGCATGGCAGCAGCCCTGCCCGGCGTTATTGCAGCCAATACCACACTGCCTGTAATCGGCGTGCCCATAAAAGGCTCCGTACTCGATGGAGTGGATGCGCTTTATTCCATCATTCAGATGCCTCCGGGCATCCCTGTGGCCACCGTAGCCATCAACGGAGCAATGAACGCAGCTATTCTTGCCGTACAAATGCTCGCATTGAGCGACAAGGAACTGGCAGAAGCCTTTACTGCTTATAAAGAAGGTCTGAAAAAGAAAATCGTGAAAGCAAACGAAGACCTGAAAGAAGTTAAATACGAGTATAAAACAAACTGAAAGAAGTGATTGATAATCACTGACCATTAATCACTAATAACGTGGATATATTCAATTATTCCCGACGGGAAACATCAGAAGTGAATATCGGAGCCACCCCTATGGGCGGCTCCAATCCTATCCGCATACAAAGTATGACCAACACTTCCACGCAAGATACCGATGCGTGTGTAGCACAGGCCAAACGTATTGTGGATGCCGGTGGAGAATACGTACGTCTTACCACTCAAGGTGTCAAAGAAGCAGAAAACCTGATGAATATCAACGCAGCCTTACGTCAGGACGGCTACATGACCCCATTGGTGGCCGATGTGCATTTCAACCCGAAAGTAGCAGATGTGGCAGCGCAGTATGCGGAAAAAGTCCGTATCAACCCGGGCAACTACGTAGACTCCGCACGTACTTTCAAGCATCTGGAGTATACCGATGAAGAATATGCACAGGAACTCCGGAAGATACGCGACCGTTTCGTCCCGTTTCTGAATATCTGCAAGGCCAATCACACGGCTATCCGTATCGGTGTGAACCACGGCTCGTTATCCGACCGTATCATGTCGCGCTACGGAGACACTCCCGAAGGCATGGTAGAATCGTGCATGGAGTTTCTGAGAATCTGCGTTGCGGAGCAATTCATGGACGTAGTCATTTCCATCAAAGCATCCAATACGGTAATCATGGTGAAAACCGTACGTTTGCTTGCCCACATCATGGAGAAAGAAGGGATGCACTTTCCCTTGCACCTCGGTGTGACGGAAGCCGGTGACGGTGAGGACGGACGCATCAAATCGGCCTTAGGCATAGGTGCTTTGCTGGCAGACGGGTTGGGTGATACCATCCGCGTATCTTTAAGTGAAGCTCCCGAAGCAGAAATTCCTGTTGCCCGGAAATTGGCGGACTATATTGTACAACGCCGTAACCACCCTTACATACCGGGTGCTGTAGCTCCCGAATTCCAGTATTTGTCTCCTGAACGCAGAGCCACGACAGCCGTGCGCAATATAGGCGGAGAAAACCTTCCCGTTGTCGTTGCCGCACGCTTGGACGGCAATATGGATTTCAATCCGCAGTTTATGCCCGACTATGTATACGTGGGCCGTCAACTGCCCGAATCTCCCACCGAAGGCATACAATACATTATCGATGCCGACCTTTGGAAAGGACAAGCCAACACATGGCCTGCATTTAAAGGCGAACAGCTGCCGTTTATCAGCGGATGCAGCGCATCACTGAAAATTCTGTTTATCACCTATATGGGATTGAACGACGAAGTAATTGCCGGACTGAAATACCACCCGGAAGTGGTACTTGTCGCACAAAGCAACCATCCCAACAGACTGGGTGAATACCGTGCTTTGGCGCACCAACTGATGAATGAAGGATTAAAGAATCCACTTGTCTTCTTCCAGCATTACGCTGAGACTGAAACTGAAAATCTGCAAATCAAATCGGCTGCTGATATGGGAGCACTCATCATCGCGGGCTCTGCGACGGTATTTTCCTTTTCAACCAAACCGGCAAGGAAGGCGATAAGGCGATAGACGACAAGGTTATAGACACCACGGCTTTCGGTATCCTGCAGGCAGGACGCATCCGTACCAGCAAAACCGAATACATATCCTGTCCGGGGTGCGGCCGTACGCTCTACGACCTCGAAAGCACCATTGCCCGCATCAAGCAAGCTACATCACACCTGAAAGGACTCAAAATCGGAATCATGGGTTGCATAGTCAACGGTCCCGGTGAAATGGCCGATGCCGATTACGGATATGTAGGTGCAGGACGGGGCAAAATCAGCCTATATAAGAAAAAGGAGTGTATCGAAAAGAATATCCCCGAAGAGGAAGCCGTAGAAAAGCTGATTGAACTTATCAGAAAGAACGGAGATTATACCGAGCGGTAGGTTTCTTATTCTTCACCACGAAAAAAAGCGCAGAGCCTCACAGAGTTTTCTTTTGTTCCGGATGCGGGTAATGCTTACCGGATTCCCAAAAGCTGTGAGACCCTGTGCTTTTTTGTGATGAATCCTAATATCTGAAACTCAAAAATACACGGAAGGATTTTGACTTCATCTTCCACTTGTCACTTTCAATTACATCCTCAAAGTCCGGAGCATCATAATCCATACCTTCCTCATCAAAAGAAAGTCCATTATAAGTAGCTTTCTTCGCCCAACGATGCTCTATACCGACCGAAATTGCTTTATAGGCAACAGAAGCACCAAACGCAAAATTGGAAACATATCCGTGTCCGAAGCTGTCATCGATGACCACCATAGAATAAGTAGGCACATAATGGAAATAGGCAGCCACTTTCAAATCGCCTACCGGATTGACTGTGACGGAGGGACCTACGTGCATAGACGCATCTATCTGATGAATACCCAAATCAAAATCTTCCTCGTAATAGTCTTCATAACCACTGCTATAATCATTATAAGCACGTGTGTACGAACCACCTTCCGCAAAGACGTCCGGTTCGGAATACTTGGCATACGAAAGTTCAAACCATGTTGCGTCAATACCAAACTTAATCATATTCAGCAACGGCTTCTTATGCAGGTAATACGTTTTTCCGAAAGTCAGAGAAACACCGAAATCACTTTTCCATTCCGCTTCGGCATCTACTTTATCCGTCAACGTTTGGTTTGTAATATAACCGATATTAAAATACTTGGCTCTTTTTTTCCATATTCTCTCATTTCGTGCCGCATCTTCGGTTTTCTGTACTCTGTCGGAGAGTTCATTTACCACTTGCAGTAA
>ENA-OQDL01000239-OQDL01000239.1-human-gut-metagenome-genome-assembly--contig:-NODE-239-length-37556-cov-3.419087_pt1 | contig 37556 bp, 42 predicted proteins | sample MGYA00242782_ERZ504609 | MGnify/ENA primary metagenome ERZ504609 (study PRJEB26092, sample SAMD00036320) | human gut metagenome | host: Homo sapiens | study: EMG produced TPA metagenomics assembly of... | reverse complement strand
ACAGCTTATTTAACGAATGCAAAGGAATATTTGATTATACAAAACCCGTTAAGTTGGTCTCACGATTACTTCAAATAGGTTCCACGTCAGGAGATATTATTCTTGATTTTTTCTCTGGCTCTGCCACTACCGCCCATGCCGTTATGCAATTAAATGCTGAAGATGGCGGACATCGCAAGTTCATCATGGTACAGCTGCCTGAACAGACCGATGAAAAGAGTGAAGCCTATAAAGCTGGCTACAAAACAATTTGCGAAATTGGCGAAGAACGCATCTGTCGTGCCGGAAAGAAGATCAAGGATGAAAGTCCGCTTACCACTACTGATCTTGATATCGGCTTCCGTGTTTTCAAAGTGGACAGCAGCAATATGGAGGATGTCTACTACCGCCCTGCCGATTACAATCAGGGACAGATGGAACTGTTCGCTGACAATATCAAGCCGGATCGTACACCAGAAGATCTGCTCTTCCAGGTAATGCTCGACCTTGGTATTTTGCTCTCCTCTGACATTCAGGAAACAGAAATTGCTGGCAAGAAGGTGTTCTCTGTAGCGGATGGTTATCTGATTGCCTGCTTTGACAAGGATGTTACAGAAGAAACCGTCAAAGCCATTGCGCAGAAGCAGCCAGTTTATGCCGTATTCCGTGACAGCAGTATGGCGAGTGACAGCGTAGCCACAAACTTTGAGCAGATATTTGAAACCTATAGTCCGAGAACGCAAAGGAAGGTGCTGTAATGGCTGAGATGAAATTCAAATTTACCATACAGCCTTACCAGACCGAGGCTGTGGACAGCGTGGTAGGTGTATTTGCTGGTCAGCCTTTCAACGACCACTTCACCTACCGCCGCGATGTTGAAATCAAGCGAGATGTGACAAACTGGATGCCTTCTGATGAAGAACTGTACATGGGCTTTGCCAACGCTAAGGTACAGCTCGATTACGGTCAGCTTTTGGATAATATTCACCGTATCCAGGCTCGCAATAATATTAAGCTCTCCGATTCTCTGAAATCCGGAGGGCTGGGTGTATGCTCCCATGGAAACATTAAATTTGAAGCCTATTGAAAAAGGCGAAAATCGACTGTGCCAGAAAGCTGTTTCACAATTTCTCCTCTGCAGATGTGGTTTACGACAGTGTGGACAGCTATCAGCACCTGTTAGATATTATGAACAAGCTATAAACTCGCATAAAAAAGTGCACACCCGCATAACGAAATATTCTGTTCATCGTTACGGATTAGATAAATCGTTATTCTTGTATCTACCTCTTCTGATAATTACCCTTGCACGAACTGTATCTATATTTCTGTTCTGAGTCAATTCGTCAATCTCATCTGCAATATTTTCCGCACCATCAAAGTCTTTCAATTCAAGCAAGGAATACATTTCCTCTGTTTTTTGTTTAATGATCGCACTTACCGAATCTGTTTCCATTTTGTCTTCCAAAATAGAATTGGAATCCATACCAAACATCCCCGTTGTTTGTACCACCTGAATATCCGATCCGTTCCTGGATAAAGCATAAACATTAAAATCGTGATCTACCTCCCCCAGGATCTGAGGTGAATGAGTAGTAATGATAAACTGAATATTAGGAAATGTTTTCTTTAACATGGAAATAACTTTCCGTTGCCAGGAAGTGTGCATATGAAGTTCCAATTCATCGATTAGAACCACACCATCTCCCTGAAGTGGATCATCCAATGACGGATTTGCAATCGCCAAGCGTCGTGCAATATCTCCAAATAAAGCCAGTGTGCATTTTCTCCATCTGAAAGCTGCAAAACATCCAGATTTGTAACCATTTCATACAACTCTCTTATAAGGTCTGCATCTGCCTTTTGATCCACTCCATGATCACATCTACCACATATTTTTGCTCTGTTTCTGTCAGTTCTCTCCCTTGGAAGTGATGCCATTTTTCCAGACAACTGCGGCAGCAGGTACCGGTAGCGTGTTGCCCGATAAATACAGGATGACCTCTCATTGGCGTCTGTTTTCCGTCGTTTTTCGGCTCTGCAGGTGCCAACCGGTCACGGATAAAATCTGTGGCATGGCTTCGCACTGTATCCATACCTTTTTCTATTACATAATGCCTGTCATTAGCCTTTAATGTGAAACTGCTTCGGAATTTCGACTGGGAAAGGCGTTTCCAGAGGTTGCCTTCGTAGGCGGCCGGTGTTTCCGATACCATAGACGGCTGGATACTGTTTTTGTATACGATCATTTTTTCTTTTTGTGCTGAATTTGGTTTTTGCAAAGCTGTTCCGTCAGCCCCCACAGTTTTCTTCTCCCTGGACCAGTTTTTTTGCCAGTGCCGCTGCCACAGCCCGCGACTCTTCACTTTCCGGCTGTAGCCGCTTCGCCAGCTTTGTATTTCTCCCTGCTGTTGTTTCATTGCGGATGGCATAAAAAATGGCTTTCCGCTCCCCGATCAATACCAGTATCTTCTTCGCCCTTGTAACACCTGTATAGAGAAGATTTCGTTGCAGCATTACAAAGTGACTCATGGTAAAGGGCATGACTACAATGGGATATTCGCTTCCCTGGGCTTTGTGGATGGTGACTGCATAAGCTAATGACAACTCATCCAGTTCCGTCACATCATAGACTACCTTTCGCCCATCAAAATCTACCGTCAGTTCCCGTTCTTCTGTATCCACTTTGCAGATAGTCCCAATATCCCCATTAAATACTTCTTTGTCATAATCGTTTCTGATCTGCATTACTTTATCATTCAACCGATACTGGGTACCACCCCGGCGCAGGCAGATATCTGTAGGATTCATGGCTTCCTGAAGTATCTGGTTTAGATTGACTGCGCCGCACTCTCCTCTTTGCATAGGCGTCAGCACCTGGATATCCTGAATAGGATCTACATGGTAATACCGTGGGAGGTTTTCTTTGCAATACTGAACCAGCGTTGCCACAGTTTCTTCGTTTGTCTGCTTTTCCGCAAAGAAAAAGTCGGAATTTCTGCCGCCCCGCATATCAATAGCTTCCCCTTTATTTATCCTATGGGCGTTCATGATAATACGGCTTCCCTGGGCCTGACGGAAGATCCTGGTAAGACGCACCACCGGGATCCGCCCGGACTCGATCATATCACGGAGCACATTTCCGGCGCCTACACTTGGAAGCTGATCAATGTCACCAACTAAAACCAGAGACATATGTTCCGGAATTGCTTTTAACAGGTTGTACATAAGCATGATATCCACCATGGAACATTCATCCAGGATAAGCACATCTCCCTCTAAAGGCTTGTCCCCATTTTTCTGGTATCCTTCCGGTGGCTTGTATTCCAAAAGGCGGTGAATGGTCTTTGCTTCCATACCTGTTGCCTCTGCCATACGCTTTGCCGCCCGCCCTGTTGGAGCTGCTAAAAGGATCTTATAACCGGCCATCTTATAGGCAGATATAATACCCAGTGTGGTAGTGGTTTTTCCGGTTCCCGGACCGCCGGTGAGTATCATGACTTTGGAAGAAATAGCTGTTCTTACTGCTTCTAACTGGATCTCATCGTAGGTGATCTGCGACTGAGATACCACTTTTTCCAGTGTTTTTTCTGCATCAATCACAGATTTTCGTCCGGTAAGCAAAAGTTCCAGCAGCCGCTTTGCGCAACCGCTTTCTGAAAAATAATAAGGCGGCAGATAAATGGCTTCTTCCTCCTGGATCACGTCCTTGGTGCGAAGCATCTCATCTAAGGTAACTTCAATTTCTCCTTCTTCTACTTCCAGAAGTTCTTTTGCCTTTTTTACCAGCTGCTCCCGTTCCCCATAACAGTGACCATTTTCCGCCAGTTTATTTAAGGTATAAAAAATACCACTGCGCAGACGGACAAATTTTGTCTTGTCAATGCCCATTTTCTCCGCAATGGAATCGGCTGTTTTAAATCCAATGCCCCAGATATCATCTGCCAGGCGGTATGGATTTTCTTTTACAATGGAAATGCTTTCACTTCCATAGGTTTTATAGATCTTGGTAGCATGGGAAGTGCTGACTTCGTTGCTTTGAAGGAACAGCATAATATTTTTGATCTCTTTCTGGTCCTTCCAGCTGGTTTTGATCCGTTCTGCCCGCACTTTTCCAATGCCGGGAACTTTGATCAGTTCTTCCGGTGTCTCATCGATAATATCCAGCGTATTTTCACCGAATTTTTCCACGATCTTTCTTGCAAAAACAGGCCCGATCCCTTTGACAAGACCGGACCCAAGATATTTTTCAATACCATATACAGTGGCAGGAAGCGTTTCCTCAAAGCGCTCTGCGCAAAACTGCCTGCCGTATCTGGCGTTCATTTTCCAGAAGCCGTCTAAAGACAGGACAGAGCCCACATGGGTATCCGGCATAGTGCCAACTACTGTTACCAGATCACTATAGTTTTTCACTGCGCATTTTAAAACTGTATAACCATTTTCCTCATTTTGATATGTAATACGCTCCACCACGCAGCGCAGATGCTCCATGTATTTCTCTCCTTATCCTTCTCTTCTGACTTTTATGATAGTTAATAATCAATAGTATAACACACAAAAAATGAGCCGTCTATGCGACTCACATTTTCTGCAAAACCCAGTATCCCATTCCCAATATCCAGCTTACTCCCACGCCATACAGGATCACAGGCCCGGCGATGGTAAATATCTTTACACCGATACCGAAAACCTGGCCTTCGGAGCGGAATTCCACTGCGGGAGCAGCTACGGAATTAGCAAAGCCGGTGATGGGTACAAGGGCTCCGGCTCCGCCGAATTTTACCAGTTTCTGGTAAATGTTAAGACCGGTACATAAGGCGCTCAAAAATACCAGGATAATGGAAGTCCAGGCACCTGCCGCCTCTGCCTCCAGCCCCCAGGTATTTGTCACCCGGTTCATAATCAACTGCCCCAGAGTGCATATCAGTCCCCCTGTTATAAATGCTTTTCCCATAGAAGCCCAAAGATTATGGACCGGGGTGATCTCTTTAATGTAGTCCGCATAGTTTTTCTTGTCGATCTCCATGTTCTTTTCCTTTCTATGACCATGTTGAAACCACTTTTTTCATTCTCATCCTGCTGCCATCCGCCTCCAGAAATACAGCAGCGATCCGCCACATTTCCCTGCAGCAATAGCAATGATCAGCCATGGAAGCCCCACAGACAGCCGGATCCGCCTTGAAAATGTGGGAAGTGCTTTTAAGGTTTCTGCCAGAGACATGGCAAGACAGCCTGTAAATATTCCCACGCTGACGCCCCCTGTAAGAAGAAAGATCTGCCCAAACACTTCGCCTAAGGGCAGTCTTACCTTATAAAGCTCCATGATATTTTCCCAATACTCCCCCGAGAATGATCATATTTTCATAGAGCATGATATTTTTCTTTGTCTTCGTTTTCCCGATCATCCGCACAAAAACACCGATGATGGCCAGAAATGCATAAACGCCGGCTGCAATGATCCCGCCGGAACAAAGGCCGAAAAAAAGGAGAAAGATATTTTTAATCCACATCGATCTCTTTCTCCTTTCTACCTGCCTGGTCGATCAGGGTCTTACAGATATTTTCTTCATAAAGGCGCATTTCCACTTCCAAAGGTGTGGGATCGGTATTCAGCTTTTTCACTGCAATATGGTTGAAAAATACCAAAATCCCAATAGCAAGTCCCACACTGTATCCTGCTTCCATCAGCCCAAAACCATCTGGCTGCCGTCCCATGACCTGAAAGTAGACCTGACTGAGTACATCCCCTACATTTACATCATTATTAAAGGTCATAATAGCAAATGCTGCCCCGAAAAAGCTGACCAGACACACAAAGACTGTTTTTATCCACTGCCAGCAAACTTCCGAAGCCTTTGGCGGCTTATAGGCGATGATAAAATCCGACTCTCCCAGGTTGTTTACCTCAATGGACGGATCCAATGCCTCTAACATCCGCACTACTTCCAGCGCGCTCATTACATAACGCCTTGCTTCTTTTTCAGGGATACTCTTTACTTTTAATGCCCTGCATTTACTTAAGATCACCTTATCCCGGCAGGTCACTTCCCCTACATCCTTTAAAAATACATCCCTGCGGCGGAGCTCCGTGATCTGGTTTAACTGTATATAGACGGTCTGACTCTGGCTGCTGCCTGTCTGGCTCATAGGTTTTCACTCCACCCTTCGCCATTTTCTTCTATCAGCAGACTGGCCGGCGCTGCCGCAAAAGCCGGAATTCCGGTTTCTGTCATGTTATAATACGCCGTTACCTCATTTTCCACCAGCATCCCTTCTTTTTCATACTCCGGTTCCCTCATACTCCACAACAGATACCCTGTGACCATACCTGCTAAAAGAAGAAGAAAAATAAGAACTGCTTTTACGCTTTTCATTTTCATCTGAAACTCACATCCTTTCACAGCTAGAATGTGCCTTTTTTTCATTTTTATTCGTTTTTATCCGTTTATTTTATCCTTCAAAACGCTTTCGCAGTTCTTTTAAACACTTTTTTTCCAGGCGGGAAACCTGGACCTGGGATACCCCTAACGCTTTTGCAGTTTCCATCTGGGTCTGATTATAAAAATACCGGCGCAGGATCAGCTCTTTTTCCTGGGGTGCCAGATCTTTCATGACTTTTTCCAGGGTAAGCCTGTTTAAAAGCTGTTCCTGGGCCTTACTTTTTTCTTCTAACTTGTCCATTAAAACACCTTTTTCTCCTTCTGTGGCGCTTAAAGGCCTGTAAATAGACTCCACCTGGGCGCCTGCCTCCAGGGAAGCGGCTACTTCTTCACTGCTTACCCCAAGCTTCCCTGCAATCTCTTCTACGGTTGGATCCCGTCCATAACAGTCCGATAATTCTTCTTTTACAAGAAATACTTTTCCTGCCAGTTCTTTTAAAGAACGGCTTACCTTAATCATGCCGTCATCCCGCAAAAATCTCCGGATTTCACCTGATATCATTGGTACTGCATAGGTAGAAAACCTCACCTGGTAATTCAGGTCAAATTTATCGATTGCCTTGATCAGACCGATACTTCCGATCTGAAACAGGTCTTCCTGTTCATATCCACGGCCTGCAAAGCGTTTTACAATGCTCCATATCAGTCCCATATTGTCTGTTACCAGCCTGTCCCTGGCTGCTTTATCTCCCTGGTGAGCTAATTCGATCAATTTCAGGGTCTCATCCATAAAGCTTACCTTCCAATATGTTTTTTCATGGTCACTGCTGTCCCTTTTCCCGGTTCCGACTCCACGGTCACTTCATCCATAAACGCTTCCATAAAGGAAAATCCCATGCCGGAACGTTCCCCGGTGGTATCCGTTGTATATAAGGGTTCCATGGCCTTTTTTACATCCTGGATACCGGCTCCTGTATCTGTCACACAGACGGTCAGTGTTTTTTTCAGCTGGATCAGCCGTCATATCTAAAAATATCTCTCCACCTTCTTTTCCATAACCATGGATAATGGCATTGGTGACTGCCTCTGACACTGCTGTTTTTACATCCTGGGTCTCCTCCAATGTGGGATCTAAGCGGCTCATAAATACAGCTGCCACCACCCTGGCAAACTCTTCATTACGGGAATTGCTTTCAAATTCCAGTCTTACATGTTCTTTCTGTCTGGTCTGTTCCTTCTGTCCTTCCACCTTTTCCATCCTCCTGCTTTTATAAATTTCCCAGAGCACTTTCACGGTCCTTAAACCCCCGGATCAGACGCACCAGCCCGCCCATTTCAAGGATACGAACCACTCTCGGGCCTGCTCCGTAATAAGTAACAGTCCCTCTGCTGGCTGCCATCTGCTTATAACGGTTTAATAAGACCCCAATCCCGGAAGAGTCCATAAATTCTGTTTTTCCAAAATCGAAGATAATGCGGTTGATATAGTTTTCATCTAACATCAGGTCCGTATCCCTTTTTAAGTCCCTGCAGTTATGGTGATCCAGCTCTTTTGGCATATGGATCAGTAACGTATCTCCCAATGCTTCGTATGTAATTTTTGCCTGTTTCATGGTTCCCAGTTCCTCCTTATAATATTATTATGGGATGTCCGCCGGACCGGCAGACGAAACTCCCGGACATATAAGTCTGGCATACGCGCAGTCAGCGCGTTATCCGTATGTAAAGCCAAAAAAACAGAGAAAAGGTTGTTATTCTTTTCTCTGCTGTATAATTTCAATATTCAATTACTGACCCCGGTTTTCCCAACCGGAGAACTTTACACATTTTAATACCCTCTTGCCGTTGCTGCCCTCTGGGCATACTCAGAGTCTCCATGTTCTCCAACAATCTTATCAAACATGGCATTGGCATTTTCAGTATCTCCATTTTCCTGATACAGACGGCCTACATAAAACATGGCTTCCGGGTTATCCGGCTGGATCTTTAAGCTGGCCTGGAAATAATCCATAGCCTGGGTCTTGTCACCGCCGTTCCACAGCTGCAGTCCCTGCTGTACCAGACTCTGATAGATGTTGCCTGCCATATCCTGACGGATGTTGCTTATGATCCCCTGGATATTTTCATCTTCGATCATATCAAAGTTTGCGTCTGCAAAAGTCTTTGCTGCAGTTACCAGATCACCGGTGCGGTAATACTGGAGCACCCAGATCAGGCTCTGGTACTGGGCCAGGACACTGGTATTTCCTGTTGTAAGCTCGTCCAGTTTTTTCTGTACCTCGTCTTTCTGGGCTTTCAGATCATCATTTTCCTGCTGCAAGCTGTCATTTTGCTGGTTTGCATTATTAAGCTGCTGCATATAGCCAATCAGTTCATCATCCCTAACACGGTTTAAACTGCTCTCCCTTGCAGGAAGGACCAGTACATAGAAGGCAACCAGTCCCATAATCAGACCAATGATAATATGAAACACAGTGGAAAGACCGGTATTTTCCTTGTAGGTATTTGGGATGATAACATCATCATCCTGCATCTGTCTGTGGGAAAATGCCTTGATCATCTTCCGCTTTTCCGCATCTGCCCGGCCTGTATTCTGCTTTACCAAAGACATGTAATACAGGGCTTTGGGATTGCTTTTGTCGATCTGCAGGATCTTAAAAAGGGAACGTCCTGCCTTATTGTAATCTTCCCTGCGCATATACAAAAGAGCCAGAAGAAGATGGGCTTTTACAAAATGAGGCTTGGCTGCCACCACACGGGCCAGCTGCAGGATCGCCAGGTCATCACTGCCGTTTTGTGCATGCCACAGCGCCTGGTTAAATGTTTTCACATTCTGGCTTTCTGTTTCTAACTGTCCCGGTTTTCTCTGGATCTCATCTAAATAATGATCTGCCAGATTATTTTCCGGCTGCAGGTTTAAGCTGATGACCCACTGGACTAATGCATCTGCCACTTCCCCATTTTCATAATAGATCAGACCCAAAAGATTTCTGGCATCTGTCTGATATTTAGAAAAATGCAGGCTTTTTTTCAGGCACTGTGCTGCTCCGGAAAGGTCCCGCACCTTTGCCTTTTCCAGACCCAGATTGTAATAGCTGTTGGCTATCTGTCTGTTCTTTGCTGCAATATCCATCATCGTTTATTTCCGTCTCTTTCCTTGATCAGTTCCATCATAATGTCTGTCATATCCGTAAGGTCGCTTTTTACAATGGCATCTTCTACTGCCTCTACATCAAGGCTTGGTTTGAAACGCTCAATTTCTTCTTCAAAATCGATCACTGTATCTTTTCTCCTTTCTTAAGCTGTACCTTTAATTCTCCGATCAGGTACAGGGAACCTGCACAGAAAAGCAGATCATCTCCTGCTCTGTTTTGCATCTGTTCCATTGCTTCTTCTGTATCCTCATAAGAAACGACCTGGCAGGAGGCGTATGTTTTAAAAAACTCAGAAAGCCGCCCTGCTGACAGCCCTCTGTCACTGTTCATATGCACCACACCGATTCCTGCCCAGTTAAGACCTTCACAAAGTTCTTTTGCCATGGTTTCATATTCTTTATCTGCCACAGCAGCAAATAAAAGCCAGGCTTTTTTACCGGTTCTTTTCTGGATCTTTCCTGCTGCCTGGATAAAAGCAGCAATTCCCCCAGGATTGTGGGCGCCGTCCAGATAAACATTTTCTGAAGCTTTTTCCATTCTTCCCGGCCATCTGGCTGCACTGATCCCTTCACAGATCACTGCATCTGTTATACCTGTAAAAATACCTTTCTGATCCCGTAAAATGCGAAGAGCCGTTACGGCGATCTCTGCATTCTGTGCCTGGTAAGGTGCCTCAAAAGGAATAGAAAGCCTGAGCCCTTTTTCTCCCTTTTCTTTAAGTAAAATACCCTCTGAGCTGTCTTCTGTATCATAAAGCAGCTTTGACACAGGCAGGGAAACTGCCTTCATTTCCTTTGCTTTTGCACCGATCACAGCGCTGGCGTCTTTATCTGTATCATCAAATACTACCGGAACGCCCATTTTTATGATCCCCGCTTTTTCCCCTGCGATCTGTGGGATCGTGTTTCCAAGATACTGCATATGATCCCTGCTGATGGAGGTGATCACGCAAACTTTGGGAGACTCTAACACATTGGTCGCGTCCAGACGTCCTCCAAGACCTGTTTCGATCACCATTACATCTACTTTTTCACGGGCAAACAGTACCATTGCCATATAAAAAAGGAACTCAAAAAAAGTAGGATGGCAAAAGCCTTCTTCTACCATATGTTCCGCCTGTTTTTTTACTGTTTCAAAGGCCTCTTCAAAGGCATTTTTCTCTGCCGGTTCCCCGTTTATAAGAAAACGTTCCCGGATCTCCACCAGATGAGGGGAAATAAAAGTACCTGTACGCAGACCGGCCTTTTTTAATACAGAGGTCATAAACGCGCAGACAGAGCCCTTTCCGTTGGTACCTGCTACGTGGATAGCAGGGATCTTACGGTCCGGTCCGCCCATCTGATCTAAAAATATACGGATATCCTTTAAGGAATTTTTCTTGTTGGCCCACATGGGAAGCCGGTTCAAATATGCTTCTGCTTCCATCTGTTTCCTTTCCTCTTTATATTATACAAATTTTTTCCGGTTATCAACTCTATCTTTCCCCGGTTTTTCGACTTAAAATAACATCCGGAACCTGTGCCAGCACAATCGCTGAGAACATAAGAACGCAGCCAAGGATCTCTCTTCCTGTCAGCTTCTGTCCTAAGATCAGCCAGCCTGCAAGTACGGAAATACTGGACTCCAGACTTAAGATCAGGGAAGCGCTGGCTGGATTGACGCCTTTTTGTCCTACGATCTGTAAGGTATATCCCATACCACAGGACATAACACCAGCATAAAGGATCGGTTTCCATGCAGCAAGGATCTGGGCGATATGAGGCTCTTCAAAGATCGTCATACAGATCAGGGAAATAATTCCGCTTACCAGAAACTGGATGCAGGACATTTTCACTCCGTCTACTGCCGGTGAGAAATAGTCGATGATCATAATATGTATGGAGAAGATAAAAGAGCAGATCATGATCAGGAAATCACCTTTCTGAAGTCCATGATCACTTCCTGACATACAAAGTAAATACAGACCTGCAACTGCAAGGACTACTGCCCCGGCGATGGCCGGACTGCACTTTTTGCCAAGAAACAGGCTGAGGATCGGCACAATGATAATATAGCAGGCTGTGATAAAGCCAACTTTTCCCACGCTTGTATACATAACACCAAACTGCTGGAAATTAGATGCCACACAAAGAGCAACGCCACAGCAGATCCCGCCTAAGATCAGTGTTTTTCTGTCACCAGGTGCCTTATAATCCTTTCCTTCTGCCTTCTTTTTGCGATCTAAAACAAGGATCACCGGGATCAGCACAAGACCGCCGATGATGCTTCTCACACCATTAAAAGTAAAAGGGCTCACATAATCCATGCCTACGCTCTGGGCAACAAAGGCAACACCCCAGATCGTAGCAGTTAAAAGTAATATCAGAGCATTTTTCAGTTTCATCGTTTGTTTTTCCTTTTTCATACAAGCTTTTCAGCCTTTTGTTCGCCCTGTTTGGCAAAACGGTCCAGACGGCATGTAGGTTCTGCCATCCGGGCCGTTTTTATTTTACGTGCTTTCGCACATTTGATTATTTCTCCAGCTGTGCCAGACGCTCTTTTACCTGCGCCATCATCTGGGTGTATTTCTCCAGTTTTGCCTTCTCTTCGTCGATCTTGGCCTGAGGAGCCTTGCTTACGAACTTCTCATTTCCAAGCATAGCATGAGAACGCTTTAATTCGCCTTCCAGACGTTTTTCTTCTGTCTTTAAGCGCTGAACTTCTTTTTCAATATCTACTAACTCTGCAAATGGCATGTAGATCACTGCCTTGTGGATCACAGCAGAAACTGCGTCCTCGCCAATACCTGCCTTATCCTTCTGAAGGATGACTTCACCGGCATATCCTAAGGATGCGAAGAAGCTGCGGCTGTTCTCAAAGATCTTTAATACAGCATCATCCTCAGATACTACATAAACAGTTGCCTTCTTGCTTGGCGGAACGTTCATGGAAGTACGTACATTTCGGATTGCTCTTACTGCCTCTTTGATGGTCTCAGTTGCCTCATGCTCTGCCTCAAATGCCCACTCTTCCTTGTATACAGGCCAGTTAGAAAGCATAATGGTATCTTCCTCTTCCTGTAAGTTGCAGAAGATCTCCTCAGTGATAAATGGCATAAATGGATGCAGCAGCTTTAATGCCTGGATCAGTACGTTCTTTAAGGTCCAGATAGCTGCAGCCTTGGTCTCATCTGCTTCATTGTACAGTCTTGGCTTCACCATCTCAATGTACCAGTCGCAGAACTCTTCCCAGATAAAGTCATATACCTTCTGAAGAGCAATACCTAATTCATACTTGTCCAGATTTTCAGTTACATCCTTAGTCAGGGCATTTACCTTGGAAAGGATCCACTTATCTGCCAGTGTCAGGTCTTTTTCAGTAACACCGGAAACATCTGCTGCCTTTTCAATATTCATCATAATGAAACGGGAAGCGTTCCATACCTTATTTGCAAAGTTACGGCTGTTTTCTACACGCTCCCAGTAGAAACGCATATCGTTTCCAGGTGCATTTCCTGTGATCAGGGTCATACGCAGAGCGTCTGCGCCGTACTTGTCAATAACTTCCAGAGGATCGATACCATTTCCAAGGGATTTACTCATCTTACGTCCCTGGGAGTCTCTTACCAGACCATGGATCAGTACTGTGTTAAATGGGCATTTGCCGGTCTGTTCAATACCGGAGAATACCATACGGATTACCCAGAAGAAGATAATATCGTATCCGGTTACCAGTACATCAGTTGGGTAGAAGTAATCCAGATCTTCTGTCTTATTTGGCCAGCCAAGAGTGGAGAATGGCCATAATGCAGAGGAGAACCAGGTATCCAGAGTATCTTCATCCTGCTTGAAATGGTTCTTACCGCACTTCGGGCATACAGTTGGAGCTTCTTTTGCAACAACTACATCACCGCAGTCCTGGCAGTAATAAGCAGGAATTCTGTGGCCCCACCATAACTGTCTGGAAATACACCAGTCACGGATGTTCTCTAACCAGTGAAGATAAGTCTTTCCAAAACTTTCCGGAACGAATTTTAACTGGCCGCTCTTTAATGCTTCAATGGCAGGTTTAGCCATTTCATCCATTTTTACAAACCACTGCTGTTTTACCATAGGCTCTACTGTGGTCTTGCAGCGGTCATGGGTACCTACATTGTGGGAATGAGGAACAACCTTTACTAACAGGCCCATCTTGTCTAAGTCTGCTACCATGGCCTTTCTTGCCTCATAACGATCCATGCCAAAGTATGGTCCAGGTACGTTGATGGTAGCGTCATCATTTAAGATAACGATCTCCTCTAAGTTGTGGCGCTTTCCAACCTCAAAGTCATTGGGGTCATGAGCAGGTGTGATCTTAACGCAGCCGGTACCAAACTCCTTATCTACATACTCATCTGCAATAACCGGGATCTGACGGTCGGTTAATGGCAGCTGCAGCATCTTTCCAACAATATCCTTGTAACGGTCATCATCCGGGTTTACAGCAACTGCAGTATCGCCTAAGAGAGTCTCAGGTCTGGTTGTTGCGATCTCTACGAAGCGTCCTGGCTCTCCTACTACCGGGTAGTTGATGTGCCAGAAGAAACCGTCCTGCTCTACATGCTCTACTTCTGCATCAGAAATAGAAGTCTTGCATACAGGGCACCAGTTTACAATACGGGAACCTTTATAAATATATCCTTTTTCATATAATTTGATAAAAACTTCCAAAACTGCGTCAGAACAGCCTTCGTCCATAGTGAAACGCTCTCTGTCCCAGTCAGCGGAAGAGCCTAATTTGTGAAGCTGCTTTACAATACGGGTGCCGTATTCATCTCTCCACTTCCAGCATTCCTTTAAGAAGCCTTCTCTTCCCAGGTCAGCCTTGCTGATCCCTTCTTCTTTCAGTTTGTTAATAACCTTAACTTCCGTTGCAATGGCTGCATGGTCAGTGCCTGGCTGCCATAATGCTTCGTATCCCTGCATTCTCTTATAGCGGATCAGGATATCCTGCATAGTGTTATCTAATGCATGTCCCATATGCAGCTGGCCTGTAATATTTGGCGGCGGCATAACAATGGTAAATGGTTTCTTACTTCTGTTTACTTCTGCGTGGAAATATTTTCCCTTCAGCCATTTGTCATAGAGGCGGTCTTCAATTTCCGCCGGATTGTAGGTCTTTTCCAGTTCCTTCATCTGAATTCTCCTTTTTATAATATGTCCTCTCGGAGTCTTTCCTGCACCTGCCTTTGTGGCCGATTTTCCGCCAGCTGTGCCCGAATTTCATCAACGTACGCACCGCGTACGCCTCAGAAATTTGGGCACAACTGACAAAAAATTCTTCTCACAAAATCAAGTACAAAAGATTCCGAGAGAACATTAATAAGTACAGCTTTTCTCTTTGCAGTAAACCTCCTGGCAGAGGTTGTATCCATTTGAAACAGCAAAAAAGCCCTCTGCATCCCATAGGGGAAGCAAAGGGCGACTGTATCGCGGTACCACCTTTGATCCAACCGATATGTACAACACATATATCATCCATATCCGGTCATCTCATGGAATACGAAAACCTGAAACATATCTTATATATATTTTAAAGCCTTTCGTACTCGCTCCCTTAACGCGGGCCAACGGAACAGGCTAATGTATCTTTCTCACCTGTCCGGCTCACAAGCTACCTTCCATTTTCAAGTATTCCCAAGCGGCCTTTCAGCCAGTGAGCCGCTTTCTCTGAGGGTCTTAAAAAATGTACTCCTCTTGTTCATCACCATTTTTATACTGCTGTTTTCAAGCATAAATATTTTTTACGGATTTGTCAAGAGCAAAGTTATTATAGATGTATCTTTACTGAGGCAGCTTGCACACATCCACCCACTGTTCAAAGTCACAGGACTTTTCCAGATCCGGGATGGACAGTTTTACAGCACTATTGCTGCTTCCACATGCAGGATAAACTACATCAAAGCGTCTTAAAAGACTCATCTAAATACACCTTTACGCCCTCTTTGATACCGTAAGGGCATAACACCCCCAACCTCATGGCCGATCAGTTCAGACACCTGCTCTACGGTCAGCATTTTTGCTTTTACACCGAAAAAGGATTTATATTTGTGATTGTCGATCTTCGCATCTCCTGCTGCCACGATGAGGACCGGTCCTTCTCCTGTTAAAAAAGATAATGTTTTTTGCAATGTGGGCCGGTTCACAGCCTACTGCCACTGCTGCCAGCTCTACCGTTGCACTGGAAACATCAAACTCTTTGATCCTGTCTCCAAATCCTCTTTTTTCCAGAAATTCCTTTGCTGCCTGAAATGCCATGATTTATGCCTCCTGTTTCCTGTACTCACTTTTCCATTTGCTGATCAGTTTTTTTGCCTTTTCTAACTGTCCTTCAGGATCCTGTTTCCACAGGGCTCTTAAATTTCTCACACTTGCTGCCTGTTTGGCATCTGTTTCTGCCTGGGACAGTTTCCCTTTCCATTCTTCCTTCCATTCTGGCTTAAAAAGAGCCTCATAGCTTTCATCAACGGAAAGTCCCGGAGCAAAACAGGTAAGAAAATAGATCTTTTCCAGGATCTGATCCTCTTCCTTTAATCCATAGGCTGTATCATATGCCTTATATGCCCTGGAAAACTGGAACATCTGGGCACAGGCAGCCCCTAAGTTCTGATAGACCTGGGACCAGAATGCCTCTTCTCCTTTTTTGCGTTCCCCTTCCTCGGTCAGTTTTTCATACTTCTGCAGTGCTTTTCCATACTGTTTCTGGGAAAAAAGATAATCTGCCACTGCCTTTCCATAAGCATTTTGAGAAAGGTTTCTGTAAGAAGCCGTTACCTGCTTAAATTTCTGTATCTCTTTTTCTGTATAGTAATCACATTCAGAAAGGAACAGGTACAAAGCCTCTTCCGGGCGGCCGCCGGCTTCCACCAGCTTTTCCATGCGTCCTGCAAGAAAGCCAAGTCCCAGCTCATTTTTCACAAAGAAAAACAAAGAGGCATCTACAAAATCATTCATCACAAGAAGGGGATGATGGTAGATCACATAGCAAAGTTCCTGGGAAGAATATATATGGATCCCCAGAACTTCAATATAAAAGGGATGTTTTACTTTTTCCCTTCTGCACAATAATAAACTCATAAGATTACCTCTTGTCTGATCACTGCATCAGATGCCGGGAACAGCTCTCCAAAGCCCATATCCCGGATCACCACCGCCATGGTATTTTCATCTGTAAATCCAATATTCATCCGGATCCTGGTAGTCTTTTCCGGCCGGTCAGGAAAACCTGTAAGGGGCACGGAAACGGCTCTCTTTTTCCGGGAGTCCAGATGGGAAATAAGAAATTCGATCTCTTTTTGTCCATCTAAGATCAGTTCCAGAGAACTTTTTGACTCATACCAGTTATCCCCATAGGAGGCAACTGCCAGCATGATCTCTTTTCCTGCACGCATGACTTTCAGGGCTACTTCTGCCTTTAATCTACCTTCACAGACAAACACATAGGGAAATTCCGTTCCCTGAACCATATAGTCCCTTGCCTTGATCGCTGCTCCCTTGGAAAACAGCACATTTTCCACAAACACCCTTCTCCGGTTGCAGGCAAGTTTCATAAAACCGGTTGCCCAGTCCTGACGTTCAAAGCCTTTTCCTGTAAGGAATACGGTTGAAAACAACTTATTTTTCCAGAAGTTTTTCCCCACAGGAACAAAGGATCTGATCTGCCAGCTTGCTTCCGGAAGGGGAGTCAAGGATATCCAAGTCAAAGGCTTCTTCCTGGTTTTGTGCTTCTGCCTGGACCATGTTGCGGCGCATGCCCCTTTGTACCTTCATTTCATAATAGCAGAGCCGGTCTTCTGATAACTCAAATAAACCTACCTGGTTACTCCACAGCTCTTTGCGCTGACTGAGCACATAGTAAGCAAAACTTTCTGTATGACTGATCACATGGACACGGTCCCTGGGAATGTTCAGATAATCTGCACAGTACATCAGGCAGTCTGTTACTTTTGCGTCTGTTCCGTGCATGGTGATCACCAGCTGCTCCACCTGGTCTGTATGGAATTCCTTAAAAGGACAGTCTAACAGCTTTTTCAAAAATATCTTTAATAGATCCGTACCTGTATAGCAGATCCCTCCTATAGTAGAAGTTCCCTCCTTGCGGACCATTTTAAGCAGCTTGTCTACGATCACGCCTTCGCCTAAAAGAGTGGCTGCATAGGCTTCTTCTCCTATGAGCCAGGTTTCTTTCTCTTTTCTGCGGCAGATCACTGTAGGAACTGTCCAGGACTTTTCTTTTTCATTGCAGCTGATCTGGGAATAATCGTCATTCAGATCTAACCCGATCACAAGTCCTTCCATCTATTTGTTTCCTCCGTTGTAGTTCATATGTACGTTTGAAATCTTTTTGGATCCCATTTCAAAAACACGTCAGTTCACAGGAAATAGGATCCCCAGGGCAGCTGATCGTTTTACATAATCTTCCATTGCCCCTAAAAGCCCTTCTGCATCCTGCTTTGCCACTGCCTCTGACATCTGGTTTAAGCAGGCAAAGCGGCTGTTTTCTCTTCCGGCTCTTTCCGGGTCACAGCAGGTACGGCCTTCTTTTACAAGAACAGCGCCCTTTTCGCCCCGTTCATAGATCTGGTATTCTAAAAGTTCTCCCTTAAACAGGGTCAGTTTCTTTACATAAATGCCCTGATATACCCGTTTCATCTCTTCCCTGGTAAAATGGTCCTCCTGGGGAAGGATACGCATTTCGATCCAGGGCTGTACATTTTTGTCTCCCCGGTACTCGATCATGGTCTTATCCATAATGTCTTCCGGGATAGAAACAAACCGTCCCAGATCCTTCATATATGGAAATACCATTTCTGACTCTAACAGAATATTTACCATGATCTGCAGCTGTTTCTTCTCATCTGCCGTGATCTCTGCCTGTCCTGCATAGTAACGGGTAAGAGCCAGCAGATAGATCGTAGGGATCTTTTCCTTGCCAGGATCCGCGCCCACTGCATTTTTCAGGTACTGGAAGATCTGACTGTCGATCTCCTTTTCTTCCAGGAAATACTGGATACACTTCTGGGTAAAATATGCTTTTACCATACTTTCCCTGGTGCGCTTGCGCTTCATGTAAAGGTCAAATACAGAATCAATCTGGTCACAGCTGCCTGTAAACAACATCTGAGCTAACAGACGTTCTTCCAGATCATAGGTTTCCACATGTTCCCCTACTGCCTGGATCAGGATCTCATACATCTGGGAAGTGGTCCCGTTAAAATGTTCACAGAGATAATCTAAGATCACGCTGTCCGCTTTTCCAGCCTCAAACACTCTCCAGGACAGTTCCAGTAAACGGTCATCCTGGTCAAACAGCTGCTGTAAGATCATACGGGTACAAAGCTTTAACAGCTTCTCCGGATCCACATCTTCTATTTCATAAGTTAAAAGCATATTATATGCTTCTCTTAAATAATTACAGTCTATAAAGATCTCACAGATCTTTCTTCGCATGGACGGCTCCAGCAGGTCCTTATCTAACTGGATCAGGAAAGCGCACCGCTCTTCTTCTTCCTTGGAAACAGCCTTTTTACAGTAATATTCTGTTACCAGATGAAGAAGCTTTTTCTCAAATACAGGATTCAGCTTTAACTGGCTTAAGGTATCTTCTAAAAGAAGGGCTTCCTCCTCTTTTTCCACACCTTTTTTTAACACAGCCTCACAGGCGCGAAGCTTTAAGATAGGATGATCCGGATATACCTCATAACAGCGGTCAAGGAGCTCTTTCCGGTCCATGACCGGCAGTTTCCGATGGCTTATATTCAGATATCTTCCCCCATATGCATCCTGGAAAAACAGGACTGTATTCTTAGAAACAGCCGGAACATAAGCTTCCCCATGTTCTAATAAAAATGCCTCTTCCTCTTTTAATTCCTCACAGCGCACGATCACATATTTCATTCTCGGATCATCACATTTTACGCGGCTGGAACAAAGGATCTTTGGCAGGATCCCTGCAGCCCTGGGATCGATCATATCTGTATAGATCATGTGCTCATAGATCACAGCCAGACAGCCGTTCATTCTGCCTGCAAGCAGCTGTTCCATGGCAAACTGCTCCATTTCCCGCACATAGACCTGATACAGTTCCGTAGAAGGGTTTACATACTGTAAAATGTTTTTATACAGCACACTTTTATTGGCCTGGTCTAAAGATTTATCATAAGAGAAATACAATAGCACTTCTTTTGGAAGGGCATGTCCATAATCATCCGGCAGAGAATAAAGGAAATATTCATAAAGCCTTGTAAGATTGATATGGGCTTTTAAGGCCTTCTCATACCAGCCAAAGGCGGATCTGTCTTTCTTTTCTCCCCGGATCAGAAGACCGCATAATGCCTCTAATACCTGCATTTCCGGATAGGATCTGTATAAATTTACTAACAGTCTTTCCAGGATCTTCCTGTAATGCTTTACCTCTGAAAGGGATAAAGCAGCTTTTACAGCCAGGTTCTGGTCCAGCCAGCCATTTTTTAATCCACCAAGGAAGACCTGGATCTCAAATTCTCCCATTTTTACAAACAGATCCGGATGCATCTTAAGAAGGCGGCAGGCCAGTCCATATAAAAACGGGCTTCTGCAGCCATATCCGAACATGGAGCGCATCTGTTCATAAAGCTCCAGCGGATTTTGCAGGCAGGTCCTGTCTGTTTTTACTAACAGGTTAAGAAGCCAGCCATCCGTTTTCCTGTTTTCATTTAAGAGCTTACGTATGTAGCGGGCCAGTGCTGCCTTTTTCTCTTCAGAAGAAGGCTCATTTAACAGCTCTAAATACTGATAAAAGCAGTAGATTTCCGGTCTTGTATCCCTGCATCTTAAAACAGGATCTCCGATCTCTGCAAGAGCCGCTGTATACGCATCTTTTCTTCCTGCTTTAAAAAGCTGTTCTGTCCGCCACAAACGTACAGCTATATCTTCCGGATATCTGGCACGGAGATTTTCCTGTTTTCCTTTAATAACCCGCTGTTTACAGAAAAATCTCCCTCATCTGTAAATTCCTGTTTCAGGCGCAGACGGGAAAATTCACAGACAGATGCCTTATCTGCTGATTTTTTTCTCTCTTCCATCTGCTCCCTGAACATTTTTCTTTATTACTTCTACAGGGAAAACAAATTCCTGGCGCAGGGAACGGATGCGCACAGAACCAAAGTTTCTTCCGACATGAAGATATTGTGGAAGGATCTGGTAATGGATCTGGCAGTTGCCCTGGTCAAACTCACGGGTGGTCACTGCATTTTTTTCCACAGCAAGAAAATCCCCGTCTGCTTCTACCTGTATTTTTACATAGCCCCAGCCACTGGCTGTAAGCCCGATCACACCTTCTGTAATGGTTTCCGGTGCATTTAACAGGATCTTTTCCCCGTCTGTACGCAGGGAAACCGCTTCCTTTACATGAAGAGCTACTAAAAATTCCTCTAACAGATTATTTCTGCCGTTTCTTCCCTTTAAACCCTCATAGATCGTCCTTGCCTGCACATCCTGCATAAAAGGCGCTTCTGTAAAATCCTGATATTCAAACAGGCGCAGGGCCAGTTCCCAGTTTTTCTTTGCCAGAGCTGCAAAATCCCTTGGGGTTTTTAAGCTTCCCAGTTCCTCTGTCCTGTTTCCTGTCTGTATGCGCAAAGAATAAGGAATCTCTTTCTCGCCTCCGTTTGTGACCAGGTAAAAAGATCCCTTAACTGTATCTCCATCCTCTAAGTATCGGGTGTCGATGTTATATATAATGTGATTGCGAAGTCCACCAAATGCTTCGCTTTCTAATTTTACTCTCTCATTTCCGGAATACACCAGCCCTTTAATATACAGGTCATTTCCGCTTTGAACGGAAAATTCTCCCCGCACGGACTCTCCCGGTGAAAGGACCCCTTCGATCCTCTCTGGTTTTATCACCAGCTCTGGCACGCTGCTGTCAATGATCCCGCGGGCCAGGCGGTTGATCCGTTCTCTCATACACTACCACCTGTATCTATATGTACTCTCGCATATTTATCTGTCAGTTTCTCAAATGCCGGATTGCTGTAAGCTTTGCACTCCCGCATTTTTGCTTCGCTTCGATTGGTGCTGAACATTTGCCACTGGCACATAGCACCTAACCCCATGATAACACAATTCCTTCTGTTTTAAAAGTGAAATCTGTCTTGATTTAAAGAAGCAAACTTGTTATGATAGATAAGAATGTTCAGAAATCTTTTAACGGAGTGTGAAATAATGCTTACGGAACCTATGACTTTATATAAACTGATGAACCTGTATCTGTTAAAACAGGTGAATTTTCCTCTTACCAATGCACAGCTGACCAGCTTTTTTACAGAACACGACTATACTACTTATTTCACACTGCAGCAGGCCTTAAATGAATTAGAGGATGCCGGGCTGATCCACAAAGAAGCCAGCCACTCCAGCACCCGCTATGATATTACCAAAGAAGGGGAAGAAACCTTAAACTTCTTTGGCAAAAATATTTCTCCTGCCATTATCAATGACATGGATGAATATTTAAAGGAAAATAAATTCCGCCTGCGTGAAGAGGTAGGTACCACCGCCGACTTTTACAAAGGTACCAACCAGGACTACATCGTCCACTGTGAAGTACGTGAAAATAAGGCAGTCCTGATCGGGCTGGACCTTTCTGTTCCTGACAAAGAGCAGGCGGAAGCTGTATGCGGCGCCTGGAGACGTAAAAGCCAGGAGATTTATTCTCATGTGATGCATACCCTGCTGTCTTAAATTTTGAGAAACACTGTGATCATCCATGACCGCCGCACCTGCGATATACTGGCAGTCAATCGTAATAAATCATCAAAAAACACGACCTGAGAGTTTTTTCTCCCCGGTCGTGTTTTTGTGTCAGAGCACATTTTTTATATATGTTCCCTTAATTATTCTTCTGTTTTCTCTTCTGCCTCTGCAGCTGTATTTTCATTTACATCTGCCATGGTATCTTCGATCAGCCTCCAGATCTCATCTCTTCCCTGCTTTGTTTCAGCAGAAAACGGGATAATGATCCCATCTTTTTCCATTCCAAGACCCTGACGGACGATCTTTACATTTTTCTGGATCTGGCTGCGGTTGATCTTGTCTAATTTGGTAGCAATGATCACCGGATGATAGCCGTTATAGATGATCCAGTCATACATCATCTTGTCGTTGGCAGATGGTTCATGACGGATATCGATCAGAAGAAAAACCAGTTTTAACATGGCGGAGTTTCTAAGATAACGCTCGATCATCTTGCCCCATTTTTCCTTGGCTTCCAGTGAAACCTTGGCATAACCATATCCAGGAAGATCCACGTAGTACAACTCTTTATTGATATTGTAAAAGTTAATGGTCTGGGTCTTTCCAGGCTGGGAAGAAGTTCTTGCGTAGGCTTTCCGGTTCATCAGTGCATTGATCAATGAGGATTTTCCTACATTTGACTTTCCTGCAAAAGCGAACTCCGGCAGTGTGTTGTCCGGAAGTTTGCTGGTAACACCGCAGACTGTTTCCAGATTTACATCTCTGATGATCATACAAATGCCTCCTTTATTACTTCATCCATATTTTTAACATAAACGATCTCCAAACCTCTGGTGATCTCTTTTGATAATTCTGCCATATCCGGCCGGTTCTTATCCGGAACCAGGACTTTTTTAATGTGGGCCATCTTGGCTGCCAGGATCTTCTCCTTCAGGCCGCCGATCGGAAGCACTCTTCCTCTTAAGGTAATCTCACCGGTCATAGCCACTTTTGCCAGAACTTTCCGTCCTATTACAGCAGAAAGCATAGCTGTTGCCATGGTAATACCTGCAGACGGGCCATCCTTTGGAACTGCACCCTCCGGAATATGCAGATGCAGATCATGTTTTTCAAAGTAATCATCTGCCACCTGGTAATCCGGACAGATCGAGCGCACATAAGTCAGAGCGATCTGAGCTGACTCCTTCATTACATCACCCATCTGACCTGTCATAAGGAGATTTCCTTTTCCAGGCATCACATTTACTTCGATCTGTAAGGTATCGCCGCCTACGCTGGTCCATGCCAGACCTCTTACAATACCTACTTCATCTTCTTCATTGGCATCTTCAAAAGAGACTCTCTCTTTTCCAAGATATTTTTCCAGATTTCCTTCATTTACACGGATCGGTCCCTGCTTCTTTTCCAGATATTTTCTGGCTGCCTTGCGGCACACATCCCCGATCCGGCGCTCTAAGTTTCGCACACCGGCTTCTCTGGTGTAATTGTGGATGATCTTTTCCAGACACTTATCGGAAAATACGATCTGCTGTGGTGTAAGGCCATTTCGCTCGATCTGTTTTCCTACCAGATAGTCCTTTGCAATGTGGAACTTCTCATTTTCTGTATAGCTGTTTACCTCGATCAGTTCCATACGGTCAAGTAATGGTCCCGGTATGGTCTGGGTGGTATTGGCAGTGGCAATAAACAGTACCTGGGAAAGATCCACAGGAACTTCTACATAGTGATCGCGGAATTTTACATTCTGCTCCCCGTCTAATACTTCCAGCAAAGCAGAGGAAGTATCTCCCTTGTAGTCACTGCTTACCTTATCGATCTCATCTAAAAGCATCAGCGGATTGGCAACTCCTGCCTGGCGCAGTCCTTCTACCAGACGTCCCGGCATTGCCCCTACATAAGTCTTTCTGTGTCCACGGATCTCTGCCTCATCTCTTACACCGCCAAGGCTGATGCGCACATATTTTTTATTTAATGCTTTTGCAACAGATCTTGCAATGGAGGTCTTACCGGTTCCTGGCGGACCTACTAAACAGATGATCGGGCTTGTACCCTTCTTGGTAAGAGAACGCACAGCCAGATACTCTAAAATACGCTCTTTTACCTTTTCCAGACCATAATGATCCTCATTTAAGATCTTTTCTGCATGGCGGATATCTTCGTTATCTTTGGAAGTTTTCTTCCACGGCAGTTCTAAAAGAGTCTCTATGTAGGTCCGCAGCACATTGGCTTCTTGGCTTCCGGCAGGCATGGTACGGAAACGGCCGATCTCTTTTAACAGCTTTTCCTTTACTTCTTTGTCTGCTTTTAAGCTTTCTGTTTTCTTCTGATACTCATCTGCATCAGATAAAGGATTATCCTCCCCTAACTCCTGACGGATGATCTTCATCTGTTCTCTGAGGATATACTCTTTCTGGTTCTGGTCAATATCTGCTTTTACTTTCTCCTGGAATTCCTTTTTTATACGGTAAACTTCCATTTCTGTCATAAGGGTCTGAAGGACAGCCTCATATTTTGCAGATATGCTGGAACACTCTAAGATCGCCTGGCATACGGTATAATCCCATGGCATCTGGATAGGAATCTGCTTTAACATCTCCTTCAGATCACCGATCAGCAGCAGCGCCGGAAGTGTTTCCTTTGCCACTCTCTGATTGACAGTTCCATATTCTTCCAGTTTATCCTTTAAAATACGGAGCATTGCCTCTCCGGCAAGAGGTTCTGTATCTTCTTCCTCTTCCCCCATGAGGCTGATCTCACCCATAAGATAAGGTTCTTCCGTATCAAAGCAGAGAAGTTCCGCTTTTTCCAGACCTTCCACTAGAACGCGGACGTTTTTAGAGGGAAGCTTTACCAGCTGTTTTACTACAGAAACGGTACCGATCTGATACAGATCCGAAAGTTCCGGATCCGGTATCTCCGGACGCTTCTGGCTGACTAAAAACAGCTTCTGATCCCCTAACATTGCCTTTTCAACCGCTGCTATGGATTTCGGTCTGCTTACATCAAAATGCTGCACCATACCCGGCAGGATGGTCATTCCCCGCAGGGCCACAGTGGGCATTACTATTACTTGTTCTTCCATTCTATCTTATGCACCTTTCAATCTATCAAAAAGAGGGCATGCCGCAAAATAAGACTACTTTACGACAGCCCCCTAATCTTCTCTCGAAATCTATCAGGCGATCTCTCCTTTTTTTCCGCCACGCAGTCTGTCTGCAACAGATTTACGGGCAGTTGTCGGAGCTGCATCACGATATACCAGTTCCGGCTCACCTGTCTTATCGATCACATCTTTTGTAATGGTACAGATACCTACTGTATCATCAGACGGGATCTCATACATCAGATCCATCATAGCATTTTCCAGGATGGAACGCAGTCCTCTGGCACCGATCTTTCTCTTTACTGCCAGATTTGCCACTTCTTCCAGAGCCTCCGGTGTAAACTCAAGTTTTACATCATCCAGCTCAAACAGCTTCTTGTACTGCTTGGTAAGGGCATTCTTCGGTTCAGAAAGAATTCTTACCATTGCTTCCTTTGTAAGCTGCTCTAAGGAAACCATGACCGGAACACGGCCGATAAACTCAGGGATCAGACCAAATTTGGTAAGATCTCTCGGCTCTACCTGCCGTAAAAGTTCATCAATATCCATCTCATTGCGATTTACCACTTCTGCGTTAAATCCAATGGAACCTGCGCTCATACGCTGCTCTACGATCTTTTCCAGTCCGTCAAAAGCACCGCCGCAGATAAACAGGATATTGGTTGTATCGATCTGGATCAGTTCCTGATGAGGATGCTTCCTTCCCCCCTGAGGCGGAACGCTGGCAACGGTTCCCTCTAAGATCTTAAGAAGGGCCTGCTGCACACCTTCACCAGATACATCTCTTGTGATAGAAACATTTTCTGATTTCTTGGTGATCTTATCGATCTCATCAATGTAGATAATGCCGTACTCAGCACGTTCAATATCATAATCTGCAGCCTGGATCAGCTTTAACAGGATATTTTCCACATCTTCGCCTACATAGCCTGCCTCTGTAAGAGAGGTTGCATCTGCAATGGCAAAAGGAACGTTTAAGATCTTTGCCATCGTCTGTGCCAGGTAGGTCTTACCGGAACCGGTAGGTCCGATCATTAAGATATTGCTTTTCTGTACATCTACATCCATATGCTGGCAGGAAGTAACTCTCTTATAGTGGTTGTATACAGCTACAGAAAGTACTTTTTTTGCATCATCCTGTCCAATTACATACTCGTCCAGAAATGCCTTGATCTCCTTTGGTTTTAACAGGTGGATATCGTTAAAAAGAGGTGCTTCCTCTTCTACATCTTCCTCTTCCTGTTTTCCCAACTCTTCCTCTAAGATCTCTGAGCATAATTCAATGCATTCATCGCAGATAAATACATTATGATTGCCTGAACCGGCGATCATTTTTCTAACCTGATCCTGTGTCCTTCCGCAGAAGGAGCAGCGGATCGTATCATCTGGTCTAATTGGCATACTATATTGTACCTAACCTTTCATTAACACTATTAATGATGTGCAAGGATCTCATCGATCAGACCATACTCTTTTGCTTCCTGTGCAGTCATGTAGTTGTCACGCTCAGTATCACGGGCGATCTCCTCATAACTTCTTCCAGTATTGGCAGCCAGGATCTCATTTAATTTCTTCTTGGTCTTTAAAATGTTCTCTGCAACGATCTGGATCTCTGTTGCCTGTCCTCTGGCGCCGCCAGATGGCTGATGGATCATGATCTCAGAGTTAGGCAGTGCAAAACGTTTTCCCTTTGTTCCTCCGGAAAGCAGGAAAGCGCCCATACTTGCTGCCATACCGATACAGATAGTGGACACATCGCACTTGATGTAGTTCATTGTATCGTAAATAGCAAAACCAGCAGATACAGAACCGCCTGGGCTGTTGATATACAGATGGATATCCTTAGAAGGATCCTCTGCTTCCAGGAACAGCAGCTGTGCTACGATAATGCTTGCGGAAGTGTCATTAACCTCTTCTCCCAGAAAAATAATTCTTTCCTTAAGAAGTCTGGAATAAATATCATAAGAGCGCTCACCACGGCTTGTCTGCTCAATGACATAAGGTACTAAACTCATATAACCATCCTCCGTTATGATCTTTATATCTGTTTTCCACCCCATAGCGGGAATTTTTCCCAGATATACGTTTAATATACAAAACCAAGGAGACTCTCAGCAGAGAATCCCCCCGGTCTCTTGTGTACAACTTTTAATAATTAAGCCAGCTTAGCTTCTGCTACTAACAGATCAACTGCCTGCTGTACAGCTAAGTCTTCCTTCATCTGCTTAACATCGCTTTCGCTCATGTAGCTCTTTAACTTCTCAACTTCCATCTTGTAAGCTTCTGCCATCTTAGCTACTTCTTCGTCAACCTTCTCGTCAGAGATCTGGATGTTCTCAGCCTTAGCAACTGCTTCCAGAACCAGTCTGGTGCGAATTCTCTTCTCAGCATCTGGACGAGCCTGTTCCTTCATCTGCTCTACAGTCATGCCGGTATACTTTAAGTACATATCCAGAGACAGTCCCTGGCTCTGCATACGGCGAGCCATATCCTGAACCATGTTCTCAGCCTGAGCGTCGATCATCTTGTCCGGGATCTCCATGGTTGCGTTCTCAACTACCTTAGCAACTACAGCGTCTTCGTTCTTGGAGTTTGCTTCGATCTCTTTCTTCTCAACTAACTTCTTCTCAACGTCCTTCTTGTACTCGTCTAAAGTATCGAATTCAGAAACTTCAGATGCGAACTCATCATTTAACTCTGGAAGTTCTTTTACCTTGATCTCCTTAACAGTTACCTTGAAGGTAGCTGGCTTTCCAGCCAGATCTGCTGCATGGTACTCGGTTGGGAAGGTTACGTTTACTTCGCACTCTTCACCGATCTTCTTGCCGATCAGCTGCTCCTCGAAGGTATCGATAAAGGAATGGGAACCGATGGTTAATGGATAGTCCTCAGCCTTTCCGCCTTCAAAGCCCTTGCCGTCTACAAATCCCTCGAAGTCGATCACGGTCTGGTCACCGTCTTCTACTCCACGGTCTTCAACAGTAAGCAGTCTTGCGTTCTGCTCCTGAACCTTCTTTAATTCAGCCTCAACGTCCTCTGCACTTACAGAAGCGTCAGCCTTCTCTACTTCTACGCCCTTGTACTGGCCTAAAGTAACTTCTGGCTTAACTGCTACTAATGCGCTGTATACGAATGGCTCATCTTTGCCGATCTTCTCGATGGTAACTTCTGGTCTGGAAACGATATCCAGTCCGCTTTCCTTCATAGCCTCAGCGTAGGAAGCGTTGATTGCTTCATCAGCTGCATCCTCATAGAATACGCCTTCGCCATACATCTTTTCGATCATAGCCTGAGGAGCTTTTCCTTTACGGAAACCTGGGATCGCAAAGCGGTTCTTGTTCTTGTTGAACGCTTTCTTGATCGCAGCCTTAAAATCCTCAGCGCTGACTTCTACAGTCAGTTTTGCCATGTTTTTCTCTAATTTTTCTACCTGTACACTCATTTCTACGGGTTCCTCCTTGAAAATATATGTGATTCGCCCATATCCATGAGGGCGCTACACTTCAAGTTAGCATTATAACATGGCAGTCAGAAAAACGCTAGTATTTTTTGATAACTTTCATAAAAAGCACACAATCTGCTGCAATTTCCGGCAGAACAGTCTCACCAAATAAAGTTCTATCCCCAGAAAACTATTGTTTAATCTTCTTAAAGTCGATATACTTATTTCAGAAAAACTCACAGAGAGGCGGATATAGACTATGTCAGTGACATTAAAAGATGTTGCAGAAAAATTGGGAGTAACAATCACCACAGTTCACAAAGCGCTTAACGGTAAAGAAGGCGTCAGCGAAAAACGACGCGCAGAAATCATGAAAGTTGCTGCGCAGATGGGATACAAAGTTAACTATATGGCATCCTCTCTCTCAAAGAAAAAAATTTCACATTGCAGTTGTTCTGCCAAATACAGATGGGGATAACCGTTTTTACTATGGTGCTCTCTGGGACGGCATCCGAAATTATCTGGATACCGTAAGTGAATTTCCTATCACAGTTTCAGAATATGCCTATCCGCTTACCCGTGACGGCAACGGACTGGTCCTGGAAAAAAATATTCAACCAGGACTCTGATGATCTCCAGGGATTGATCACCATTGCATGGACCATGACCGCTCTTCTTATTTCCTGGAAAAATTTGCCAAAAAAGCAGATCCCGGTGGTGCTTATTGGCGCTGATCTTCATACAGATTTTCGTCTTTGCTGCATCAAAAGCAAAATGATACAGCTGTGGGCTATCTTGCTGCAGAGCTTCTCACTGCTTTTCTTCCATCCGGCTATCCGGCAAAGATCCTTATGGCCGGAGACTATGGCTGCCTTGGCATGGAGGATCAGCGCCTTAATATGCAGGCATTTTCAGCTTACCTGCATACCTATGCGCCATCTATTGAAACAGTCCCGTTCCAGGGTTCTGATCCCCTTGCTGTCAGCAAAGAGATCCGGCAGTATCTGACGGTCCATCCGGATACCTATGCCATTTATACCTGCAGTGCCCGTTTTACCTACCATATTTCCCAATGCATCCGACAGTTAGGAATCCAGGACCGTATCCAGGTCATAGGCAACGATCTTTTCACAGAAAGCCGTCAGGCGCTGTCCGATGGCATCCTGCGTGGAGTGATCGACAAAAAAATCTCCAAGCAAAGCGCTCTTGCCGTAAAGACCCTGTTTGATTATCTGCTAAAAAAGGATTATCCCCGCAGCAGCTGTCTGGTCATGGAACCGGAAATAGTGTTAAGGAGCAATTTCCAAAGCCATTCAGACTTGCAAAAATAAACGTACCGACTATAAAAAAAACGGTTATTTCCACGGCAGATGACTGCACAGGAAATAACCGTTTTCTCATATTTTATTTTTCTCAGTTTTTATACTTACAGAAGTGTTTCTACGTAAGCCTTGATCGCCTCATCCTTGCAATTTGCAAAGAACAGTTCCTTAAACTTTGGTCCGGCTACAGCGCCCTTTACCAATTCCTGATCCAGTCCCTTGCAGCAGGTGATCACATCTTTAAAGTTGTTGGCTCTCACCTGATCCAGGATCTTCTTGTTTCTCTGCTCCGGTACTACACGCTCCGGCGGATAGCCGTTACCGCTGCCAAAACCAAATAATTTCTCAAAACTGTAACGAAGGTTCAGCTCACCGCCCCATCCGTAATTCTGTGCATATGGCATAGCTACGCAGTTTCCGTCATTCACCTGTGCAAACAGAAATGCATCTGATGGATTGGATACGTGTCCACACACTACATTTGGAAAACTGTTGCAGGCGATCATAGCTCCCTGACCAGTACCACAGCCTGTCACTACAAAATCTGCAGCTCCTGAAGAAAGAAGCAAGGAAGCCAGAATACCGCACTGCACATAGGTAAGCTGTGCCTCGTCATCTGCGGAATACATGCCGTAGTTGTCTACTACATGTCCCATTGGTTCCACTACTCCCTTAAGTTCACGGTAAATGATCTCGTTTTTGCCAGCCTGGCTGTTTTCGTTGATCAACGCAATTCTCATTATTTTATCCTCCTGATCCCTAAAATACATTTTCACCTATAACTGCGTCCTCTGACGCAGCCATATTTTTCTCATCTTGATCTTAATCTTACAGAAAATCTTCTCTCATAGGAGTAAAGATATCGATCAAAATACCATCTTCCAGACAGGTACAGCCATGCATCACTCCGTCCTGCTTCAGCAGCGTATCCCCTTTACTGACTGTATGTACTTCTCCGTCAATGGTAAATTCAAACTTACCGGATGCCACATAGGTGATCTGGGTATGTGGATGGTTGTGCATTGCTCCGATGGAACCTTTCTTAAAGGTATTTTCCACGCACATAACATTATCACAATAAGCTAAGACCCGGCGCACAACTCCTGGTGCTGTCTCCTGTGCCTCTGTTTTTCATGAAAACCCATCTTTGATCTTTATTTGGATAGTCCATAATTCCTCCTTGTTGATTTGATTGACATATATAATAAGCTTATTATACGTTCCTTATGGGGATGCGTCAAGAGTTAACGTTTACCTTTTTTAAATATAATTCATTAAATTTGCGGTTTTTTCTGAAAAAATATATATAATGGAGCCCAGGGGGAATACTTAAAATGACAAACAAACCGATCTACATAATAATATACGATAAATTAAAATCCGCTATCAAGGGCGGCACCTACCCGCCGGGAAGTTTTCTTCCCACAGAGCAGGAATTGGAAACTTTATACCAGGTCAGCCGCACTACCATCCGCGGGCTGTAAAACTGCTTTCTGATGAAGGTATTTTAAGTGTGCGCCAGGGCTGTGGTACGATGGTCATGGACATCCGCACTACTCAGAATTATAACCAGGTCACTTCTGTAACTGAGTCTTTGCGAAAACGTGGCTATGATGTGACCACAGGAAGCATGATGATCGATGTGATCCCGGCTTCCAGGGATATTGCTGCAGACCTTTTTATACCGGAAGGAACGCCGGTTGCCCGGATCCAGAGACTGCAGCTGGCAGATGGCAGACCGGTAACTTTAATGGAAAACTATATTGAATATGCAAAAGTCCCTGGCATTGAGCAGCACAGCGGCCATTTCGTTGCCCTGTATCAGTTTTTAGAAGAGACCTATGGCCTGATCATCGATGCTACCAGGGACCGTATTTCAGCCAAATCTGCAGATTTCTTAGAAGCCCGTGTCCTGGAAATAGAACCCAAAACCGCTCTTTTAGTGATCCGGCGTATTTCCTATTATCAGGATAAGCCGGTGAGTATTGACCACGTGCGCATCATTGGCAGCCAGTACGAGGCAGAGATCTCAGGAAAAGGAAGGAGCAAATAATATGTGTCTCACAGAACTTGCAAAAAAGATCGACATCAGCTGCGTCCAGGCATTCCATACCAGTGATGAGATCGACTCTATGGTAGAAGCTGCCATCCGGTATCATTTCGCTGCTGCTTTCACCCTTCCTGCCTTTTCTTCTTATATAGCAAAAAAGCTGGCTGATTACCCGGACATCCACACAGGAGGCGTCATCAGCTTTCCGGGAGGCGGTGATACTATTTTCCAGAAAAGCAGACAGGCAAAAGAACTGCGTGAAGCCGGTTGTAAAGAGCTTGATATGGTTATGAATTTAACAGCTTTGCGGAGTCATGAAGACAATTATGTACTGGAAGATATTGGTGCTGTTCGGGAAGCAGCCGGTAAAGATATCTTAAAGGTCATTATTGAAGCACCTCAGCTGACAGAGGAAGAAATACGCAGGGCAGTAAATTTATGCATCCGGGCCGGTGCTGATTACGCAAAAACAAGCACAGGCTGGTATCCTGCACACCCTTCTGCCCTCTCTCAGGTACAGATCATGACAGATGAGGCAAAGGGACGTATTAAGATCAAAGCTGCCGGAGGGATCCGCACATTAGAAACCATCCATGCCATGGAAAAAGCCGGCTGTGACCGTTTTGGCATCGGTCTCTCTTCTGCTTTAAAGCTTTTTACGGACCTGTCTTAATGATCGATCCTGTATCTGCCCTTTTAAAGATACCTTTCAATAACCTTTCTGGCATTTATTCTAAAAAGATACCTGAAACATTGTGAAATATGCCTATAAAGTCACCATTGATTTTATGACCTTTTAGTGATATATTTTTAACTATCAGATGATATTTTTTTAACAAACAAATACTATATAAATGCATCATTGAAAGGAGAACATTATTTATGAAGGGTTACGCAATGTTAAAAATCGGAGAATCTGGCTGGATTGAGAAAGACCGTCCTGCATGTGGACCAATGGACGCTATCTGTAAGCCATTAGCAGTTGCTATCTGTACTTCCGATGTACATACTCTCTGGGAAGGCGCTATCGGCGACCGCCACAACATGATCTTAGGACATGAGTGCTGTGCAGAAGTAGTTGAAGTTGGTTCTATGGTAAAAGATTTCAAGCCAGGCGACCGTGTATTAGTTCCTGCTATCACTCCTGACTGGAACTCCTTAGAGGCTCAGGCTGGTTTCTCCATGCACTCCGGCGGTATGTTAGCGGGCTGGAAATTCTCCAACTTCAAAGATGGCGTATTTTCCGAATACTTCCATGTAAATGATGCAGACGGCAACCTGGCACTGCTGCCATCCAACATCAGCCCAACTGACGCATGTATGCTGTCTGATATGGTTCCTACCGGTTTCCATGGCGTAGAGCTGGCAGATGTTCAGTTTGGTGATACTGTTTTAGTAGTTGGTATCGGACCTGTAGGACTTATGTCTGTAGCAGGAACCAATATGCGCGGCGCTTCCCGCATCATCGCAGTTGGAACCCGCCCTGTCTGCGTAGAAGCAGCTAAGAAGTACGGCGCTACCGATTTCGTAAGCTACAAGAACGGCCCGATCTGGAAACAGGTTATGGATATGACAGACGGCAAGGGCGTTGACAAAGTTGTCATCGCAGGCGGCGGCGTTGAAACCTTCGCAGAAGCAGTTAAGTGCTTAAAGCCAGGCGGCAAGATCGGTAACGTAAACTACCTTGGCTCCGGCGATACCATTGATATCCCACGTACAGAATGGGGCGTTGGTATGGGTCACAAGCAGATTAACGGCGGTTTAATGCCAGGCGGACGTTTACGTATGGAAAAACTGGGCGCTTTAGTATCTGCCGGAAAACTGGATGTTTCCCCATTAAGCACTCATGTATTCAAGGGCTGGGATCACCTGGAAGAAGCATTATTCCTTATGAGAGACAAGCCAGCTGACCTGATCAAGCCAGTTGTTGTGATCGAAGAATAAAGACTTTAATGGCTAAAATAGCATACTTATCTTGAGGACGCGCTTCTGGCGCGTTCTCGTTCTACTACAGGAAAACAGAGCACGTACTCTGGGAATTGGGGATTTTGGTTATCATATGAAAATACTGATCGTATCCGGCTTCCTGGGCGCAGGAAAAACTACTTTTATCAAGGCATTGGCAAAACACACAAAAAAAGACTTTGCCATACTGGAAAATGAATACGGTGCCGCTGGCATTGACGCAGACCGGCTGCGTGCAGAAGAAGGTCAGAGCCCTGTCAACATCTGGGAAATGACAGAAGGCTGCATCTGCTGCTCTGCCAAAGGAGATTTTTCCCTGTCCGTTCTCTCCATTGCCAATACCATTGACCCGGAATATCTGGTCATCGAACCTACCGGTGTCGGTATGCTTGGCAATGTCATGGAAAATTTAAAGCAGATCGAATACGAGCATATTTCCATTTTGGCACCTGTGACCATTGCAGATATCTACAGCTACCGGCGTTATTTAAAAGAATATCCTGCTCTTTACGAGAACCAGATCAAAGATGCCGGAACTATTTTCCTGTCAAAGTCCGAACAGGCTTCTGCTGAAGAAAAAGAAGAAGCCAGACAGGTCTTAGCCGGGATCAATCCCACAGCTACGATCTATACAGACCACTACTCTTCTCTTCCTGAGAAAGACTGGCTGCGGCTTCTTGAAACAGGGTATGACGGACGGTTGTACCAGGTAAAGGCAGAAGAAACCGAAAACCTTCCGGATACCTTTTCCATTGAAAACGCCTATTTTTCTTCCCCAGAGTCTCTTCTTATATTCTTAGAAGATCTGATCCGGGGACAGTACGGAAATATTTTCCGCGCCAAAGGACAGATCCTTGCCGGTTCCCAGTGGTTTCAGTTTGATGTAGCCGACAGCCGTTATGGCATTACAGGCTGTGAACCCCAAAAGACTGGAAAAGCTGTATTCATCGGCACAGAGATCCACAGACAACCCATCCGCCGTGTGGTATTAAGTAAGATGATCCAGAAAAAAATCGTCGTAAAAAAACGATGAACATTGACAGTCTGAGCATACCTGATCTTCCCAAAAACGCCTTTCACCAGGCGTTTTTTTAATGTTCTCTTTTTAAAAAGTGTCTGGAAACATATGCCTGTAATTGCATTTTATCTTCTCCTATGTTAAACTGTTTTAGATATAGCAAAATCATATTTATAAAAATAAAGGGGTTAAATCACATGAGCAAAAACAAACGAAGTACATTCTCCGGAAAACTGGGCTTTGTACTGTCTGCTGCCGGTGCTTCTGTAGGACTTGGAAACATCTGGCGATTTCCGTATCTGGCTGCCAAATATGGCGGCGGCATCTTTTTACTGGTCTACATCATCCTGGCTCTTACCTTCGGCTACACCATGATCATGGCTGAGACATCTTTGGGACGAATGACCAAAAAGAGCCCGGTAGGCGCTTACCAGAGTTTTGGAAAATCCAAATGGCTCTCTCTTGGCGGCTGGATCAATGCCATTATCCCGATCCTGATCGTTCCTTACTACTCCGTAATCGGCGGATGGGTCATCAAATATCTGATCGGCTATTTCAGCGGACAGGCGCAGACACTTGCCTCTGACACTTATTTTTCCGCTTTTATCTCCAATGGAGCTTCCACAGAGATCTGCTTTATTGTTTTTACCTTCTGCACCTTAGGCATCATCTACGCAGGTGTGCAGAATGGTATTGAACGTGTTTCCAAGTTTATGATGCCGGTCCTGGTAGTTCTTTCCGTGATCATTGCCATTTATTCTGTTACCAGACCTGGTGCTTTGGAAGGCGTTAAATACTTTCTGGTACCCAATCCGGCAAACTTTTCCTGGATGACAGTTGTTTCCGCCATGGGCCAGATGTTCTACTCTCTGTCCATTGCCATGGGTATCCTGGTGACTTTCGGCTCCTACATGTTAAAGGATATGTCCATTGAAGACTCCACCCAGAATGTAGAGATTTTCGATACTGCTATCGCCATTATGGCAGGTCTTATGATCATCCCTGCAGTATTTGCTTTCTCCGGCGGTGATCCTGATACACTGAACGCCGGTCCTGCACTGATGTTTATTACCATTCCAAAAGTATTTGCCAATATGGGCCTTGGAACCGGTATCGGTATCCTGTTCTTCTTACTGGTATTATTTGCAGCAATGACCAGCTCCATCGCACTGACCGAAAGCGCCGTTTCCACCTTTGAGGATGAGTTGTACTGGGGACGTAAAAAATCTACCATTGTTATGGCAGTGATCATGGTATCCCTTGGTTCTTTATCCTGTCTGGGATACGGACCTTTGGCAAATGTGACCATCATCGGCATGCAGTTTCTGGATTTCTTTGATTTCCTCACCAACTCTGTGATGATGCCGATCGCAGCCATTGCCACCTGCCTTCTGGTCTCCAGAGTCATCGGTGTAAAAAAGATCGAAGAAGAAGTCACCTTAGAGGAAAGCCATTCCGAAGAAAAAAGATCTTCTATTTTATGATCCAGTACCTGTGCCCTATCTTTTGCAGCCATTATCCTGATCAGTTCCGTGGCTAATGCATTTGGATGGATTTCTATGTAGTTTTTACCAATAACTCTTATATTGTTTCCTATGCCAATTAAAAGACTGCTGCAAAATGGATTTTCTCCGTTATGCAGCAGTCTTTATACTATTTACCTTATTATTTTCTTTCTGTACACAGTTTATAAATATCAATCATCTGAGACTTTCCGATCTTTACAAAATTACCTACTGGAATCGTATCCCCATAAGTTGCCTTATCGGCCATTTCTTCAAACGCATCTGTCGGTAATCCGGCATCTTCAAACGTCAAAGGCATTCCCAGTTTTTTAAAGAATTCTCTCATACGTCTGATACCTTCCAGACATATTTCATCTTCTTCTCCATATGCCAGATCTACATCCCATACTCTTACTGCAAACTGCATAAAGCGTTTTTTATCATGACTGTAAACATATTCCATCCATGCAGGATATACAATAGAAAGACTTGCTCCATGAGCAATATCGTAAAGTCCGCTCATTTCCAGCGCGATACGATGGGACGCCCAATCCTGTACTCTTCCTGTATTTAATAATCCATTATGAGCGAGAGTTCCTGCCCAGACAATTTCGGCTCTTGTGTCATAATTTTCCGGCTCTTTTAAAGTTTTCTCTCCATTGGCAATAATACTGCGAAGTGCTGCTTCACATAACCGATCTGTCAGATCCACATGTGTTGTGTTGGTAAAATAGCGTTCCATAATATGGGTCATCATATCTACAACTCCACAGCCGATCTGGTATGCAGGCAATGTAAATGTAAGTTCAGGATTTATAATGGCAAATACCGGGCGGATCAGGTCCAGATTAATACTCTTTTTATACCATCCATCTTCATTTG
>ENA-OQDL01000238-OQDL01000238.1-human-gut-metagenome-genome-assembly--contig:-NODE-238-length-37711-cov-4.441092_pt1 | contig 37711 bp, 36 predicted proteins | sample MGYA00242782_ERZ504609 | MGnify/ENA primary metagenome ERZ504609 (study PRJEB26092, sample SAMD00036320) | human gut metagenome | host: Homo sapiens | study: EMG produced TPA metagenomics assembly of... | reverse complement strand
ATGATCGCATCAAAATCGGCCAGTTCATATAATGGTTGTACGAATGCATCCATCGTTTTCCCTTTCTAGTTAAACTGATTCATCGCCTGATCCACTTCTCCCTGTACCATCAGTTCCACGGCCCCTGCCGCGCGTTTCAGCGCGTCATCCACCAGTCCCCGGTCTTCTTTGGAAAAGTGTCCCAGCACATAATCTGCCAGATCCCAGCCCTTCGGCTTTTCTCCGACTCCAACTTTGATTCTCTGGAAGTTCTGAGTGCCCAGCTGTGCGATAATATTTTTGATGCCGTTATGGCCGCCCGCACTTCCTTTTTTCCGTATCCGGATCTTTCCCGGTTCCAGACTGATATCGTCATAGATCACGATCAGTTCTTCTTCCGGATCGATCTTATAATAGTCTACCAGGGCTCTCACTGATTCCCCGCTCAGGTTCATGTAGGTCAGCGGTTTCGCCAGGATTACTTTCTGACCCACGATCACGCCCTTTCCGTACATTGCCTTATGTTGTTTTCCCGAAGAGGGTACGCGATACTCATCCACCAGAAGATCAACCGCGTCAAATCCCACGTTATGGCGGGTATTTTCATACTGTTTTCCCGGATTGCCCAGGCCTACGATCAGATACATAATGATAACTCCTTCATCAGCCGAAGTATACCAGCTCCTGCTCCGGTTTTTCTGCCGCTTCAATCTCTGTTGCGTACAATACCGGACCTCTGCCGTTGTATACTTCCATAAATTCGTCTTTAACTTTTGCAGTTACCGTTACCCAGCTGCCGATCCGCAGTCTCTTGGCTGCCGGATTCTTACAGATATAGCCGATAAACTGGGTATCGTCCGCACAGCAGGTCATCGCCATACGTCCGGGCACGAAAAATCCTGCGTTCAGCTCACGACTTTTCAACACCTGTCCTTTGAAACGGACGGTCTTATCCACATATTTGTCCAGGTTATCCATCATATCCACATACCAGATACCATAATCGATATCTTCGATATCAATGATATCCGCGTTCATATCATACGGCATCTCATCCTGGAAAATATCGTCGATCTCGCCCTCTTCATTTTCAAATACCACTTCCGCTCTGGAATTGACAACTTTGACGCTGCGGCGGAAGTTTGCCAGCGGATGTTCATCCTGACAGCGGTTGAAAATTACCAGGTCCGCGTTTCGGATCATCTCCATGAACAAGGATTTCATATTGTTCATATAGATCTGGAAGGTGCTGGCATCCACGGTTACGATGTGCTGTGCCAGATCCCAGTAACGTGGCATATCGGTCTGATAGAACTTATCTACAGACCACAGCGGATTGTACTCTACCAGGACTCTGCCAGGCTGATGTTTTTTATTCAACATCTGCAGGGTATCCGCGTTAAAGTCTTCCGGATCTTCGATGATCTCGATCACCGTATTCAGTTTTTTTCAGGCTTTCCTCATCGTACTCCTCTTCTCCCTCTTCGCAGAGAATCAGAAGCGTTTTGTCCGGAATCTGAAAATAACTCTGATGAATGGTAAAATCCAGGAACTGGGTTTTACCACTCTCTAAAAATCCTGTAATTAAATATACGGGAACATCTCTCTTCATCATTACTCATTCACTCCAAAAATTTCAGCAATTTTGTCTTCTGCCATCTTGGAACCGATCACACACAGTTTACCTGTGATCTGTGGAGTACCGGTGCGTACCTCATACTCTTCCGGAACCATATCAAAGTAAATCCACTGTCCGTCTTTTCCGTCCACCATACCTTTGGCACGAAGGATCACGCCAAGATCTTCTGCTTCCGACAGTTTCTTCAGTGCAGCTTTGATCTCTTCTTTTGTATATTTCTTAGCAGTCTCACGACCCCAGCTTGTAAATACTTCATCCGCATGGTGATGATGATGGTCATGGCCGCATCCGCACTCGCCGTCATGATGATGGTCGTGGCCACATCCGCACTCGCCGTCATGATGATGGTGGTCATGATCATGGTCGTGGCCGCATCCGCACTCGCCGTCATGATGATGCTCATGATCATGGTCGTGGCCGCATCCGCACTCGTCATCGTGGTCGTGATGATGATGCTCATGGTCGTGGTCATGGCCGCATCCGCACTCGTCGTCATGGTCGTGATGATGTTCATGGTCATGATCGTGGTCATGATGTCCACCGCATACCGGGCAGAAATCTTCGTCTTCTTTTCTTCCCTGCTCCATCGCTTCCAGAATCTGTGCACCGTCCAGTTTTTCGATCGGAGTAGTGATGATCACTGCATCCTTGTTCACTTCGCGGATCAGAGCGACTCCTTTGGCTACTTTCTCTTCGGTAGCCTTCGGTGTATCGGTACGGCTCAGAATAATCGTTCTTGCATACTGTAACTGGTTCTCGAAGAACTCACCGAAGTTTCTCATATACATTTTGCATTTGTTTACATCTGCTACAGTTGTATAGCTGTTCAGGCTGATTTCACAGTCCACATCCACACCTTTTACCGCTTTGATCACATCAGACAGTTTGCCTACGCCTGACGGCTCGATGATGATACGATCCGGATGATAGGTGGTGATCACTTCTTTCAGAGAAGTTCCGAAATCACCTACCAGAGAACAACAGATACATCCGGAGTTCATCTCACGGATCTCGATACCGGAGTCTTTTAAAAATCCGCCGTCAATACCGATCTCGCCAAATTCATTTTCAATGAGGACTACCTGCTCACCGGAAATAGCCTCCTGTAAAAGCTTCTTAATAAAAGTAGTTTTTCCAGCTCCAAGGAAACCGGAAATAATATCGATCTTTGTCATCGTATGTTCCTTCTTTCTTTATTAATGCCTTCTTTAAATTAGAATTAGAAAAGCATTTTGCAATGGGATCTTATGATCCCGTTTGTTCAATCTGTCAATTAGATATTTTGGCACAACCTGACCTTAATGTCAAGTAATGGGCCCCTCTTTCTCATTAACACTGGTCTGCATGTTGGTTTTATGCTGATTTTATGCTTTTTACCGTTTCCTGCCTAATACCTGCCACATGGAAAACAAACCGAAGGCAATGAGATTTACCACTACCACGCTGGCTCCTGCAGGTGTGGAAAACTGATAGGAAGCCATCATTCCCAGCAAAAAGCATATCAGGGAAAGAATTCCGGAAGAGATCACTACGCTGGTAAAGCTTTTAAACACGCGCATAGAGGTAAGGCATGGGAAGATCACAAGGCTTGAGATCAGCATGGCTCCCATCATACGCATGCCAAGGACAATGGTAACGGCTGTAAGCACGGAAATAAGCATATTGTAGGCACCTACATTTACACCGGTTGCTTTTGCAAAGTTCTCATCAAAGGTAACTGCAAATACCTGGTTGTAGCAAAGTACAAACAGGCCCAGTACAATGATGCACAATACTGCTGATAAGACCACGTCTTCTTTGGTCATGGCTAAAATGCTTCCAAACATATAGCTGCTTACATCTGTGGTCATTCCTGTTGTTAAGGATGTAACGATAATACCGATAGCCAGAGAGCTGGCAGAGATCATGGCAATGGCTGCATCACTTTTGATCCGGCTGTTTTCCGTAATACGGAGCAGGAAAAACGCTGCCAGTACAACTACCGGGATCGATACCTTTAAAGGGGACCAGCCCATAGCCAGGGCAATGGAAAGGGCTCCAAAGGATACATGGGAAAGTCCGTCACCGATCATGGAATAGCGTTTTAACACCAGGCTCACTCCCAAAAGGGAGGCGCACAAAGATACAAGCATACCGCCGAATAATGCCCGCACCATAAATGGATAAGATAACATTTCACTAAGCACGTTCATGGGTATTTCCTCCTTCTATCTTCTGGGGACTGTGTGCGTGGGTATGTCCGCAGGAACACTTCTGTTCATTGTTTTCCAGACCATCCACATTTTTTGCCATATGGCAGGCTGCCGTTGGCAGACACTCGCCCTGCTCTTTTTCATGGAAGAAATGGCCTGCTGCCTTACTGTTCATATAATCATGGGCCGGGCCGTAGAAAAGCACCTGTTTCTGAAGGTGGAGGATCTTGTTGGCTTCCTCTACTGCATTTCTTAAGTCATGGGAGACCATGATAATAGCTACTTTATCTTCCCTGTTTAATTTGCGGATCATGGAATAGAAATCCTGGATTGCCATCGGGTCCAGACCGGTGATCGGCTCATCTAAAATAAGAAGTTCCCTGGTGGCGCAGAGAGCTCTTGCGATCAGCACTCTCTGCTGCTGTCCGCCGGATAACTCCCTGTAGCACTGGTTCGCCAACTGGGTAATACCCAGTTTTTCCATATTGGCAGATGCAATGTCCTTTTCTGTTTTAGAATAGAAAGGGCGTCTGCCTCTTCTGCTTAAGCAGCCGCTTAAAACGACTTCTCTTACAGAAGCAGGGAAATCTTTCTGAGCTGCTGTCTGCTGGGGCAGATAGCCAATTCCTGTTGTTTTTAATTCTTCTGCTACGGTCAGTTTGCCGCCGGATGGCTTTAACAGCCCCAAAAGTCCCTTGATCAGGGTACTTTTGCCAGACCCGTTTTCACCTACGATACACAGATAATCCCCAGGGCAGACTTCCATATTTACATTTATAACCGCATCCTGATTTTCGTATCCAAGATCAACATGCTCACATTTGATCAATGGTTCCATTTTTGATCATTCCTCCTATAAAAGTGCTTCCTGCAGATTTTTTGCATTCTGCTTCATCAGCTGCAGATAGGTAACGCCTTCATCAAACTGCCTTCTTGTTACATTATGGCAGGAATGAAGGAGAAGGGGTTTTGCTCCTGTTTCTTCACTGATGATATCTGCCGTCCGGTGACTGGAAAGTTCCAGATAAAATACTGCCTGGATCTGATTTTCCTTTATACGGTCAATGAGATAAGCAATGGTTTTTGCACTTGGCTCTGTATCTGTACTGCAGCCGGAAAATGCTGCTCTGTAAGACAGACCATATTCCTGGGCAAAGTACCGGAACGGAAACTTGTCCGCTACCACGATCATACGGTGACGGCCATTTGCCACAATATCCTTAAACTCATCATCCAGACTTTTTAGTTCTGTTTCATAGCTGTTTTTGTTTTCTTCAAAATAAGAAGCATTCTCCGGAGATACTTCTTTTAAAGTTTCTGTGATCACTTCCACTAACTTCATGGCATTGGCTGGTGAGGTCCAGATGTGTTCGTCATATTCAATGTCCATTTCATGACCATCATGATCGTCAAAAGTAATTTGAGATAAATTCTCATGAGTTTTTATCTCATCGTCAGGACGACTATGATCCATTTCACTGTGATCATGATCTTCTTCCTCATTTTCGTGAGCGTGACCATGGTCATCATGGGAATGTTCATTATCTTCCATTCCTTCCACGATCTCCTCTTCCAGTACATCTACATAGTCCATCATCGTAAGGACTTTCATGTTCTCCGTATCCAGGGAAGCTACTACTTTTTCCACCCACTGTTCCATCTCTCCACCGTTGCAAACCATCAGATCTGCCTGCTGCATGGTGATCATATCTGCAGGTGTGGGCTCAAATGAATGACTGTCCATTCCTGCAGGAACTACCATTTTCAGTCTTACTCTGTCCCCTGCGATCTGGCGGACAAAATCATAGTATGGAAAAATAGTAGTCACTACCAATGGGCGGGTATCTTTTTCATCGGATACCTTTGACGAATTCTGTCCCACTGTACCAGATATACCGCAGCCGGAAAGAAGGATGCAACACATCGTGAGAAAAATGCTCACGATATATGTTTTTAAGCTGCGTTTCTTCTTATTTGAATTACGTTTTAAATTATTCACTTCAAATTTATTCAATGTGGTTCACTGCCTTTATAAAATCTATCACCTGGAAAGGAGACTCTGCTACAAGCTTTGGCTTAAATGCCTCCAGCTCTTCTCTCGGACGAAAGCCCCAGGTCACACCTACTGTATCTACCTGGGCTGCCTGTCCTGTTTCCATATCTGTATTAGTATCTCCCAGATACAAACAGTCTTCTTTTTTAAGCCCCAGTTCTTCGATCAGAGCCACTACACCATCGGGAGCCGGTTTCTTGCGAATGCCTAATGCTTCTCTCTCTCCGTATACCTTGTCAAATGTATGATCTCCAAATACGTGGGCTACATTCTCAAGGGCTCTCTGATGAGGTTTATTGGACAGTACGGTTGCCAGTATGCCATGTTCTTTTAAGAAATCCAGAAGCTGTGGAATTCCCTCATATGCTTCTACTTTGTAAAGACAACAGTCCTTAAAAACTTCATTATATACATCCAACGCTTCCTTATAATGAGTCAGTTCTTTATCCCCATATGCCATCAGGGAACGTTCTACCAGCTTTTTATAGCCATCTCCTACAAACTGCTTGGTATCTTCAATAGAGATCGGCCCCAGTCCAAAATGGCCCAGTGTCAGGTCTACAGAACGTTTCAAAGCATAAATAGAGTTCACCAATGTTCCGTCCAGATCAAATATACAGCATTTATACATGATGATCACACCTTTCTTTTATCTGCTGTTTCTATTTTTGTCGAAATCGTATCGGGGTAATCATAGCATAGAAATAAAGATTTTTCCAGAACTGATTTTTTCAGCTTAAAGTATGTTATACTATAATGGTCCCGAAAGAAAAACAAGACACACCTACATACTACAGAAAGGAACAAACCACCATGTCTTCTACCCCATCACCGAAAAGCCAGAAAATGACCGAAGGCAATATCACCAAACTCCTGATCACATTCGCCCTTCCCCTCTTTGTAGGCAACCTGTTCCAGCAATTTTATAACACGGTTGACAGTATTGTTGTGGGAAATTTTGTCAGTAAAACGGCTCTGGCAGCGGTTGGTTCCACAGACTGTATCATCAATACGATCATCGGGTTCTTTACCGGTCTTTCTACCGGCGCAGGTGTAGTGATCGCCCACAGTTTTGGCAGCGGGAATGACAAGGCTCTTCACCGTGCTGTACATACTACCATTGCACTGACCCTTGTATTATCTGTAGTCTTTACCATTGCCGGACTGCTTTTATCCCCTGTATTTCTCCAGTTAATGGATACACCGGAAGATGTTCTTCCGGAGGCATCCCAGTATCTGCGCATCTATTTTGCAGGTATTTCCGGCCTGATGCTTTACAATATGGGTTCCGGTATCCTGAGGGCTGTGGGTGACTCCAGACGTCCTTTATATATTCTTATGGTCTGCGCTCTTGGAAATATCTTTTTTGACCTGCTTTTTGTGATCGTTTTTCACGCAGGTGTTGAAGGTGTTGCCTACGCTACCATTCTTTCCCAATGGATCTCAGCGATACTGGTCCTTGTGATCCTTACGCGGGAAAAAGAGCTCATACAGATTAATTTGGAAAGACCTGCATATCCACAAAGGAACTGCCATGTCTATCTTCCGTATTGGCTTTCCTGCAGGACTTCAGATCGCTGTTACTTCTTTTTCCAATGTATTTGTTCAGTCCTATATCAACCATTTCGGCTCCTCCTGCATGGCTGGCTGGACAACCTATGGAAAACTGGATAAGTTCTGTCTGCTTCCGATCCAGAGTATCGGTCTGGCAGTTACCACCTTTGTAGGACAGAACCTTGGCGCTGACAATATGAAACGTGCCAGAAAGGGAACCACGGTTGCATTATTCATCTCCATTGCAACAGCCCTGATCCTGATGGCACCTGTGATCATTTTTGCCCCATTCCTTGCTTCTCTGTTCACCAATGAACCGGAAGTGCTGACCTACGGTATCCATTTTATCCGTTTAATGATGCCATTCTATCTGGCCATCAGTTTCAACCAGATCTTCGCAAACGCATTAAGGGGTGCCGGAAACTCCGTCACCCCTATGGTCATTATGATGGGAAGCTTTATCGTCTTCCGCCAGATCTATCTTTACTTTATTTCAAAATACTTTAATAATATTACCGCCACTGCCCTTGGATATCCTCTTGGATGGGTGTTATGCAGTATATTGCTGATCATTTACTACTGGAAAGTAGGATTAAATGTGAAAAAGAAGATCTAAAACCTGGCTTCCACCACCTGATGCTTCTCCACATCTACCACTCCATATGTATTCAGTCTCAGCTTTGGAATAACCGGAAGGCTGATAAATGCCAGTGTCATGAAAGCATCAATATCTTCTGAAATGCCCAGCTCTACAGAAAGCTTCTTCATATGCTCCAGCTTTTCATCTACCACTTCTACCGGTTCGTCTGCCATGAGACCGCCGATGGGCAGCGGCAGATCTGCCAATACTTTGCCGGCAAGGGCAATGGCAAGGCCACCTCCATTTTCGATCACACGATTGCCTGCAAGGACCATGTCTTCGTCAGTGACCCCGGCGATAACAAGATTGTGGGAATCGTGTCCAATGCTGGTGGCTACGGCACCACGCTTTAAGCCATATTTTCCTAAAAAGCCCAGTCCTACATGACCGGTATTTTTGTGGCGCTCAATGGCAGCCAGCTTTACGATATCACGGCTTATATCTACGCCTGGAGCCATACCTGGCAGTTCTTTCCACTCTTCGATCCGCTCCCTGGTGATCAGTTCGTGGGCTACCATATCGATGACTCTCTGGTGAGTTCCTGTGGTTTTTTTTAATTGCAGTTCTTCCACTGTAATAGGATCTCTGTGGAAGGAATGGAATACACGTTCTTTGATCTCGTCGGACCAGTCTGTAATCTTTTCTTTCTGATGGAGCATCTTTCCGTCTTCTGCCACCAGTTTTCCACCTTTGTATACCTGTTTTACATTAAGAGTTCTCAGATCATCAAAAACTGCCAGATCTGCCTTATAACCAGGTGCCACAGCGCCCATATCATGCAGTCCAAAATAAGCTGCTGCATTTAAAGTACCCATACGGATCGCACGGATGGGATCAGCACCCATGGAAACAGCTTCTCTGATAATGGCATCAATATGACCAATACGGATCAGGTCTCCCGGATGCTTATCATCTGTTACCAGCAGGCACCGCTGATAATAGGGGTCCTCAAACATTCCCATAAGACCTTTTAAGTTCTTCGCCGCTGTTCCCTGACGGATCATGATCCACTGGCCTCTGGCAAATTTTTCCTTTGCCTCTTCAAAATCCGAACACTCATGGTCAGAGCGGATTCCTGCAGTCACATAGGCATTTAGCTCTTTTCCGGAAAGAGCCGGTGCATGGCCATCAATGGCTTTTTTCAGGGAACGTGCCTGTACAAGCTTTTCAAAGCACCCCTTATCCCCGTGGGTCACGCCAAAGGCATTCATCATTTCTGCAAGGCCCAGAACCTTTTCATCTGCGTAAAATGGCTCCAGATCTCTTGCCAGAAGTTCTGCCCCTGACTCGTCTAAATCGGTAGCAGGCACACAGGAAGGCAGCATAAAATACACATCCAGATCCAGCTTCTGCGCTGACTGCATCATAAACCGGATCCCTGCCGTTCCTGCCACATTGGCGATCTCATGGGGATCTGTGATCACGGCAATGGTGCCATGTGGAACAACAGCCCGTTCAAACTCCCCTGGGGAGGTCATGGAGCTTTCAATGTGGATATGTCCGTCTAAAAAGCCGGGACACACATAAGCTCCGCCCAGATCTTTTTCTGTTATTCCCTCATAATTTCCAATTCCTACTATGTATCCGCCCTCAATGGCAATGTCCCCTGTTTCCACTGACTGGGTAAATACATTGACGATCTGTGCATTTTTCAGCACCAGTTCTGCTTTTTTGCTTCCTGTGGCAGCTGCCACCTGCTCTCTGAGCAACTTACATGTTTTCATGTATCCCCCTCCTCTCGTATATACCCCCGGAATTCTTTTCCCCTAAAATGTAAAGTTTCTAAGAGTAATACTGCACCTGGGAGTACATTATTTATATAGATCTTTTGCTATTTCTTTGATAACTTCTTCAAATTTTCCCTCTCTAATGTCCATGGAACAGGAGAACATAAGATTGACCGGATAGTTAAAATCCTCTACATTAGCTCCGGTCATATCCCTGTATTCATGTTCCGGCCCCAGATTAGGAACCTTCTCCTTTGCCGGACGGATATCATCTACATAGCCGTACATTTTTTTGCCTAACTGAAAGGCCATTCCGCACTCAAAAGCCACATCATTGCTGCACTCATATCCCCGATAATCATTTAAGTCTGCAATAATAGCGTCACAGTTACGTACATGCTGCTGCCAGCTGTCAAACTGGTTTGCGGCTGCTGTATAAGGGCAGTCCGTATCCATTTTTTCCACGCCTTCTGCCCAGTCTGCCGGTGTAAAAGCCTGCAGTCCATAAGAAGCACATAACTCTTTTCTCTTCTTATAGAGTTCTTTGGCATCCTTGTCATAACGCTCCGGCCCAGCCAGATAAACTACCGGACGGTCTGACTTGTAAGTCTTTGCAGCGGTATAATCCACGCTGTATCCCCGCAGTCCCTTATATTTCTTCTCTTCCTCAATGTCTGTCATCAGCATTTTCAGACAATCGCCGTAATCCCCTTCTGCGATCTTTGTAGAAGCAATGATACATGGACTGAATGGAAGGTCTTTATAAGGAGCCTCTTTTCCGTGCGGTCCTTGCAATCTTAACTTTCGGAAGATCTTCCCATACATGGTGATAACGGTAGTCAACCACTGTATTTCCCAGTGTAAGACCATCTTTCGTCTCAATTCCTGCTCTTCCTTCAAAGGTTTCGATCAGTGATTCGTCAATGGCATAGGCAACAGCCATACAGTCAATGACCGTACAATAAGCCTCAAAACCTCTTCTATTGACAAATCGGATAGCCTAGCAGAGAAATCCTGCTTCCATTTTATCACTTTTATCCAAAGCTGCAATATCATTTTCTGTCAAATTTACATCAAAATGGGTTGCAACGTCCAGACCGATGGCTACCAGGTTCACACCGGAGTTGTATACAATCGCTGCTGTAGTATGAGGTGTGTACACCACACAGGTTCCCTCTTTTACACCGGACTCTTCCACGATCTTTTTTACATCAGACGTGATCTCAAAAATATCATTTTTTTGTAGAAATATTTATCTTTTTTAACATAATGTTCCCCTTTGTTTTCTCTTCTAGTGCATTTCGTACTCTATTGCACGATCATTTCGCTTTCGCGGATGCATCTTGCGCCGTCTGCGATCTTCCATACGCCCTTGCAGCCTCTGCCGTCCTCTTCTCCGATCATATCCATGATATAACCGCATAACAGACAGATCGGCGCAAACTGGGTCAGTGGCATATTAATGGCATATTTGTCTTAGGAACCTTTACATAGTTGGTATCTACGCCGAAATCTTCTTTACCCCATCTGTGATCACCATTAACGGGCGTGTCAGATTATGGGCAAACTTGATCAGTTCTTTGTTGCGGCTCATGGCCGGGTTAGTCGTGTTTGCAACGATAATGGTTCCGATCTTGTCCACATTTCTCATAAAGAAATTCATATGGAGCCATTCTTCTGAATTAATGTGCATGGCATATTTTCCCAGTGCCTCAAATACTTTTGCATGTCCAAACCATGCAGCAGCATAGTCAAAGCCCGTTCCTACGAAGTCATAAGCTTCCATATTTTTTCCATTTTTCAGCAATATCGTAAACCTGTCTGCACATATCAGGAAGCAGCTCACCCAGAGCCTTTCCCTGTGCTACCATGTCAAAGCGCATATCCATGGCTTCATCCATGGTGTAGCAGCCTCTTAAAGGCCATTGAGTATTCCAGCACTACCTGGCTTGGTGACTTTACCCGCTTTCATTTTAATGTAACAAAATAAACACCTATAAAACCTGCTGCCAGCGCCATCACGCAAAACAGCAGGTTTTCTTGTGCTAAATGACCTGGCAGAAGTTCAGGCAGCGATGCCAGCATAAAGCCCAGGATCATTAAAAATGTGTCTTCCCTGTGCTTTTTGATCAGCTGTTCCAGAATACGGGCTGTGAGATATGTTCCAAGAATCCCGCCAACAGCTAAGGGAAGAAGCGCCAAAATATCCAGACTGCTGATGGCTTTTAAGGTACTTTCATAAATTCCAAGCATATAGAGCATCTGGGAGGCGCTGATGCCCGGAAGGACTAAGGCAACTGCTATGATAAAGCCTCCTGCAAGCTGGAAAAGCAGATGCATGGGAGTGTTTTCTGTTCCAGGAGCAAATATCCCCTGAGGGATCAGGGCGATAAGAAGGGCTGTGAGGATCCCTGTAAGGATACAGATCATCTCTCTTCCCCTGATACGACTTACACTGGCGCTTTTTAAGATCATGGGAATTCCCCCTGATACTGCTCCCAGGAAGAAGAAACATAAAATTCCTTCTGCCCTTGTGGTTAAAAGCCAGCTGATCCCTCTGGAAAACAAAAAAGCCCCGCTTCCTGCTCCGGCTGCAAACCAGAGCAGAAATGTGAGACTTTCTTTTGGATATTTTGTTATTTCACTGACATGTTTTAAAAGACGGTCATAGATCCCTAAGACCATAGCCATAGAACCGCCGCTGACGCCTGGTACCGTCATGGTTGCGCCGATCACAAGGCCTTTGATGAAAGTTTTTCCATTTTTTTCCATTTTATATGATCCCCTTTTTGCCTCTGACACATTTGCATTGCCAGAGCATAATTTACTCTTTATGGGATTTTATGGAAAATTACAGGATTTTATACATCAGACCTACGAACCTCATGCTTACCCGCTTTACTGCCTGCTGACGCAGGCAGAACCTTCCTTACTGGTCCAGACAAGCCTCTAATGCGACAGTCATCATATCTGTAAAGGAAGTCTGGCGTTCTGCTGCTGTGGCATGCTCATTCTTTGGCATAGAATCAGAAATAGTCAGCATACAGGTTGCTTTTTTATGAAGCACATTTGCATTGTGGAGCAGTGCAAAGCTTTCCATTTCCACGCAGGCACAACCATGTTTTGCGCTGATCTCTTTGTAGCCGTCTACATTTGGCTCTGTATAAAATACATCACTGGAATGTACTTTTACAGGCTTTACAGTAATATGATTACGCTTTGCAGCCTCTAAAATATGAGCGTTTAATTCCGGATCCGGATAGATGGTATCTTTATCGTAGCCATTCTGGGTATGTGCAAAAGTAGACTCACTCCATGCACTTTCTTCCAGCACTACATCACCTAAATTCAATTCCGGTACATAAGCGCCTGCAGAACCAATACGTATGATCTGGTCTACATCATAAACAGAAAACAGCTCATAGGAATAAATTCCTATAGACGGCATTCCCATTCCGCTTGCCATAACAGTTACTTTTTCCCCTTTATAAGTACCTGTGTATGCATATGCCCCACGGACTTCATTGACCAGCTTTGCATCTGTAAGGAAATTCTCTGCAATGAATTTTGCGCGAAGAGGATCCCCCGGCATCAATACCTTTTTGCGATCTCACCTTTTTTCCGCCTGATTGTGTGGTGTTCCCATAATAAACTTCCTCCTTTTTTATTTTATGTACTCCCGGAGTCTTTCAATGTACCTATATCAAAAGACCTTTTGACACTTATATTATAAAATGATATCATAATTAAAAAAAGGACATGTGGCAGTTTTGTTGAATATCAATAAATTTAATTATCCATTTACATTAAAACAAAAAAGCTTTTTAGAGAATTTCTTTAAATTTGCTCCGCCTTATATACAGACGGTGCTGATGCTGCGCTCTTATAAAAAAGGCAGCCGTCTGGTAGCTGCAGGGGACAGCTGCGCTCATGTGTATATCCTTTTAAAAGGCCGGTTGGAAGCGGTTGAGGAACATGTGGCAAATATACCTTATCATTTTACGGAGATACGTGCTCTGGACATAGTTGGTGATTACGAATTTTTCACCGAAAAACAGCCCCGTCTGGTAACACTGACCATGCTGGAAGACTCTCTCTGCCTGGTGATCCCTGCAGCGGAATATATGACCTGGCTGCGGAGCGACTCCCACGCTCTTTTTCTCAGAAGCCGCATGATCATCACCCAGCTGGTAGCCCAGGCCCAGTTCCAGCGCCAGAACCTTTTTGCGGACAACCGCACCCGCATGCTGGTCTTTCTGAAAGAACAGGTGACACAGGCTGTAAATGACAGCACACATACGGAAAACAGCAATGGTAATCCAAACCCCGGTTCCGTCTATCCCATCCGTATCCCCTTCACCAGGCCGGAGATCGCAGCACATCTTGGCTGCTCGGTACGGACAGTAAACAGGACGGTTCAGGAACTTGTGGATGAAGAGATCATTCATTTAAACAAGGGAAAAATCTGGATCAGTGAGAAACAGGCCAGCACTTTTCTGTGATCGATAACTCAGCCCGCAAAACCACCCAACACAGTTCTTTACTAATGCATAACGTGAAAGACCGCCTGCTCTTTCTTTTGAACAGACGGTCTTTTCTCATACTTATTTATCTATTTTTCTTTTGTAACATTGCTTATTGCAAAATCCAATGCTCTTATCTTCTGCAGCTTCCCAGGCCGGATACTCCGGCTGGTCTTACATTTCCATTCTGGCAGCCATCCTGAAGGCATGCACCAAGACCATTTAACAGGCAGTTTAAGTCCTGTCCGCCGTTTGCAGCGCATTCTGCCTGAATGCAGTTTGCCTGATCATATGTACAGCTGTTTACGTTACACGCCTGATTTGCGTTAGGTACGCATGCGGAGCCGATCATTGCTGCAAGTGCCATTGTGGATACTGATAACATAGTTTTGTCCTCGCTTTCATTTTGTTACAAATTTATTTCATTTATGTTACAAAACTATATTATCACATTTTTCTGGAAAATTACCTGGTAATAAATGGTAGTTTCACGAACCTTCGTTAATGGCTTGTTTTTCTTTTGGACTCATTACATTATATAACTGTCTCCGCATAGTGTACAGATGCCATAGCATCTTTGCAATACGCATCTGCTCCAATGGTATCTGCATACTCCTGAGTGAGCACTGCTCCGCCTACCATGACTTTTACCCACGGGGCGCTTTCACGCAGCTGCTTAATGGTCTCCTCCATGCTTGGAACTGTAGTAGTCATCAGGGCGCTTAAGCCTACTAATGGTACATGGCGGCTTACAGCTTCTTCTACTACTGTCTCCGGCGGAACATCTTTTCCAAGATCGATCACATCGTAGCTGTAGTTTTCCAGAAGAACCTTTACGATGTTCTTTCCAATGTCATGGATATCGCCTTTGACAGTTGCAAGGATAATGGTACCTTTCTTTTCCTGGGTCTCTCCGCTGCCTGCCATGGCATTTTTGATCACTTCAAAGGCTGCTTTGGCTGCTTCCGCACTCATTAACAGCTGTGGAAGGAAAACAGTACCTTTCTCAAAGCCTTTTCCTACATGGTCCAGTGCCGGGATGATCTCTTCATTGATCACATCCAGGGCTTCTTTTTCCTTTAAAAGAGCAGTTACGCTTTCTACTGCTACTTCTTTTAAACCTCTTTCAATGGCATTTCCAAGACTTCCTGCACTCCCTGCACCGCCATTTCCGGCTGCACCGGAACCTCCGGCACCATTTCCACCTTTTCCAATGGTCTGGCCCAGACCTGCAGTCTGGCCACTGTAAATGCTGATATATTCACTGCACTGAGGATCCAGGTTCATCAATGCGTTAAAGCTATAATAAGCCCGCATCATAGCTTCAGAGTTCGGATTGATAATGGCAGCGCTTAAACCGCTTTCCATTGCCATGGTAAAGAAAGCACCGTTGATGATCTCTCTCTGAGGAAGTCCAAAGGAGATATTGGATACACCTAAAACAGACTTTCCGCCTAATTCATCACGGATCTTTCTAAGAGTTTCAAGAGTAACGATCGCTCCCTGGCTGTCAGAGCTTACCGTCATGCAAAGACCGTCTAAAATAATATCTTCCGGTCCAATTCCATAAGCAGCAGCTGTGTCAATGATCTTCTTTCCTACTGCAATTCTTCCCTCTGCAGTCTCAGGAATGCCGTCTTCATCCAGACAAAGTCCTACAACAACACCGCCGTATTTTGCAACCAGCGGGAAGATCTGTTCCATAACCTCTTTTTTACCGTTGACAGAGTTGATCAGAGGCTTTCCGTTGTATACACGAAGGCCCCGCTCCATTGCCTCTGCACTGGAGGTATCTAACTGTAATGGCAGATCAATGACCGCCTGCAGTTCTTTTACCACATCTTCCATCATGGAAGGCTCATCGATCTCCGGAAGACCTACGTTTACGTCCAGGACATCTGCGCCATTATCCTGCTGGGTCACACCTTCACGAAGGATATATTCCAGGTTGTGGTCACGGAGAGCCTGTTTAAATTTGGATTTTCCTGTAGGATTGATACGCTCGCCAATGATAATGGTCTTTTTATCAAATACAACTGCCTGGGAATAGGAAGAAATGACCGTGCGGTGCTTCTTTTCCGGCATCTGCACTGGGATATCCTTTGTCAGTTCTACCATGGCATGGATGTGATCTGGTGTTGTACCACAGCAGCCGCCGGTGATCACAGCGCCCATTCTTACAATCTCTTCCATCACAGCAGCAAAGTCTTTTGGATCTACGTCATATACGGTCTTTCCATTTTCACTTCTTGGAAGTCCTGCATTTGGGTTAACCAGGATCGGGGTAGAAGAAACTTCCAGGATATCTTTTACGATCCCCTTCATCTGTTCCGGTCCCAGACCGCAGTTTACGCCCAGAACGTCTACTCCCAGACCTTCTAACAGCGCTACGGTGGACTCTACATTTCCGCCAGTAAGCAATTTGCCTTTTTCATCATAAATAACAGTAGCAAAGATTGGCAGTCTTGCTCCTGTTTCCGGGTTAATGCCAGCCTCTTTTGCAGCTAAAACAGCAGCCTTTAACTCATAGCTGTCACTCATGGTCTCAATGAGCACCAGATCAGCGCCTGCTGCCGCGCCAATGGAAACTACCTCTTTGTATAAAGATACAGCAGTCTCAAATGGCAGATCGCCCAGTGGCTTTAAAAGCTTTCCTGTAGGCCCCAGATCCAGGGCTACATAGCCTCTGCCAGCTTCCTCTACCGCTTTTCTTGCATTGGCAATAGCTGCCTCTACAATGGCCTTTAGCTCCCCGTCCTTGTCATATTTTAACCGGTTGGCGCCAAAGGTATTGGTAGTCATAATATCCGCACCTGCTGCCAGGTATTTTCTGTGCACATCTGTAATAACTTCCGGATGGGAAATATTCCAGCGCTCTGGCAGTTCACCGGCAGCAAGTCCCGCAGCCTGCAGCAGACTTCCCATACCGCCGTCACAATACAGGCGGCGCACTTTCATTTCATCTAAAATGCTCATATTAAACCTCTTTTGATCTATTTTATCTGATCTATTTAAGCGTAACAGTTCATAATGACTCTGTCCGCTACCGCCTGTACAGGCAGTCTGTTTTTCCGCAGGCCTCACAGCCCTTTACGTCACAGCGGTGGGGCTTTTGGCTCACTCCGATCACTGCTGTTACGGATTTGGAAGGCATCATCAGAAAACTGTCTGTCAGTTTGATCCCCAGGTGCTTTCCTGCATCCAGTGCATCTAAAACAGCGCTCTGGCAGCTTAAAGAAAAATCCCCGTATCCGGGACTGAACCTTGGCCGCAGATACATGCCTTTTTCTTCGTACTCTTTTTTCAGGCCTTCACACACCTGATCGCAGTATTCCTCGATCATAGCCGCAGAAGCAGCCTGCAAGATCACTGCGCGGCTCATTTCCAGGCGGTTGTACTTCTGGATCAGGTAATCCGCTCCCACACCCAACGTTGCGGCAAAAACCAGTATTTTTTCACAGTCTTTTAAATTAACAGAAAGATTTCTGCTTTTTGTCTGGAAAACTTCCCCATCGATCCGATTGTCTGCTCCCAGAGTAAGAGGAAATTCCCGCACCCGGTACTTAGGTGAAACATTTTTCCACAAAAGCTCCAGGCAGTCTTCCACGATCCTGCTTACATTTTCGTCTGCCTCCTGGTTTTTATACCCCAGATAGCGTAAAACCTCTCTTCTGTTAATATCTGCCAGTTCCATTTTCCTGTATGTCCTCCTGTCCCAAGCCGTTCACTCAGATTCCCGCACTATCGTGCTCTACTGCCTGCATTCGCAGGCGGAACCTTCGTTAATGGCTTGTTTTTCTTTTGGACTCATTACGTTATTTCAGCAGCTCTGAAATATTGCTCTGGATCTGTGCAGCTACATCCGGCTTATTCATGGTGTACACATGAATTCCCTTAATACCATTTGCCAGAAGGTCGATGATCTGATCTGTAGCATAAGCGATACCAGCCTGCTTCATAGCTGCCGGATTATCTCCGTATTTATCGACTAAAGATAAGAAACGTGCCGGCATATAGCTTCCGGACATCTGTGCAATACGCTTTAACTGGCTTCCGCTGGTAACAGGCATGATACCTGCGATCACAGGAATGGTAATGCCTTTTTCACGGATGCGGTATAAATAACTGTAAAGAAGGCTGTTATCAAAGAACATCTGGGTAGTGACAAAATCACAGCCAGCGTCCACCTTCTCCTTTAAATAGTCCATATCTACAGACTTGTTAGAAGATTCCGGATGTCCTTCCGGATAGCAGGCTGCACCGATGCAGAAATCTCCGGCTTCCTTGATCTCATGGATCAGCTCAGAAGCATAGTGATAAACTTCCGGTGTTTTTCCGTCCTGTGGGATATCTCCTCTCAGTGCCAGGACATTTTCGATCTTATGTGCCTTTAATTCCTCCAATACATGATGTACTTTCTCTCTTGTAGAAGAAACACAGGTAAGATGAGCCAGTGGTGTCACGCCATACTCTTCTTTAATAGTAGAAGCGATCTTTACTGTATAATCACTGGTTCCGCCGCCCGCACCGTAAGTAACGCTCATAAAATCCGGCTTTAACTGGGCGATCTTGGAAGCTGCCTTTTCTACGGACTCATAAGCATCTGCTGTCTTTGGAGGGAATACTTCAAATGAAAGGGTTGGTCTGCCCTCTGCCAGTATATCTTTTATCTTCATAATGTAGATCCTTTCTTTCATAAAACATATCTTCAAATGTATTCTGGGGATACGTTTCAGGAACATATTTCCAGAACACATTTGAAGAAATCATTTTTCAATAAAGGGATGCCGCAAAAACGCAGGCTTCTGCAGCATCCCCCATAAATCACAGTTTTTATTACCATTCATGCGCTGCACGAACGGGTCTTACTGCTCTAATGTCACCTTTTTCAGATGCCAAATATCTCTTACATACTCTTCAATGGTACGGTCAGAAGTAAACTTACCGCTGTGGGAAACATTGATAAGAGCTGCTTTTGCCCACCACTGTCTGTCTCTGTAAGCCTTGTCGATCTTCTCATGAGCCTCTGCATAGGAACGGAAGTCTTTCAGGATAAAGTAAGTATCCGGACGGCTGCCGCCACAGTTATTTAACAGAGAATCATAGATTTCCTTAAACAGCTGTGGTTCCTTTGGAGAATAATATCCATTGGTCAGCTGCATCAGGACTCTGCGTATCTGAGGATCATTGTTGAAGATATCCATCGGATTGTAGCCGCCGTTATTCTCATAATTGATAACTTCGTCTGCGGAAAGACCGAAGATAAAGGCATTTTCCTGTCCAACTTCTTCTACGATCTCAACGTTTGCACCATCCATGGTTCCCAGTGTAAGAGCACCGTTTAACATGAACTTCATGTTACCGGTACCGGAAGCCTCCTTGCTGGCTGTGGAGATCTGCTCGCTGACATCTGCTGCTGCAAAGATGATCTCTGCGTTGGATACGCGGTAGTCTTCAATAAATACAACCTTGATCTTTCCATTAATGGACTTATCATTGTTGATCACATCTGCTACTGCATTGATCAGCTTAATAGTCAGTTTTGCACGGCGGTAGCCTGCTGCTGCCTTAGCGCCGAAAATAAAGGTTCTTGGAACCATATCCATGTTTGGGTTATCCTTTAACTGATTGTAAAGGTACATAACATGGAGAATGTTCATCAGCTGACGCTTGTACTCATGAAGTCTCTTAACCTGTACATCAAAAATAGAGTTTGGATCAACGTCAATGCCGTTGTGCTCCTTAATGTACTTAGCCAGACGTACTTTATTCTTATATTTAATATCCAGGAATTCCTTCTGGCATTCCTTATCATCCATAAATGCTGCCAGTTCTTTAATATGAGGCAGGTTTGTGATCCACTCATCGCCAATCTTGTCAGTTACCCAGTCAGCTAATAATGGGTTGCCGTGAAGCAGGAAACGTCTCTGGGTGATACCATTGGTCTTGTTGTTGAACTTCTCAGGCATCATCTCATAGAAGTCTTTTAACTCCTCATGCTTTAAGATCTCAGTATGCAGTCTTGCAACACCATTTACAGAGAAGCCTGCTACAATAGCCATATAAGCCATTCTTACCTGACCATTGTATACAACTGCCATCTTTGCGATCTTGTCCTGATCACCAGGATATCTCTGCTGGATCTCATTTACAAAACGGCGGTTGATCTCCTCTACGATCTGATAGATACGTGGAAGCAGACGGGAGAATAAGTCTACCGGCCACTTCTCTAATGCCTCAGACATGATCGTGTGGTTGGTGTATGCACAGGTTCTTGTAGTAATATCCCATGCTTCTTCCCAGGTAAGGCCTTCATCGTCTAAGAGGATACGCATTAACTCAGGGATTGCTACAGTTGGATGTGTATCATTTAACTGGAATACCACCTTCTCAGGGAACTGGTGGATATCATCATGTTTTTCTTTAAATTTCTGGACAGCTCTCTGGACACTGGCAGAAATAAAGAAATACTGCTGTTTTAAACGCAGTTCCTTACCTGCATAATGGTTATCATTTGGATAAAGGACCTCAACGATGTTCTTAGCCAGGTTTTCCTGCTCAACAGCCTTCTGATAATCACCACGGTCAAAGGAGTCCAGGTTAAAGGTATTAACAGGTTCAGCATCCCAGATACGAAGTGTATTTACAATGTGGTTGCCATAGCCTACAACTGGCAGGTCATATGGAACAGCCTTTACAGACTGATAACCTTCCTGTACGAAATGGCTCATACCATTGCGGTCTTCAATACGTACATAGCCGCCGAATTTTACTTCTACAGCATACTCCGGACGGCGGATCTCAAATGGATTGCCATTTTCCAGCCAGTTATCCGGAACTTCTACCTGATAACCATCTTCGATCTTCTGTTTGAACATACCATAACGGTAACGGATACCGCAGCCATATGCCGGATAGCCCAGGGTTGCTAAAGAGTCAAGGAAGCATGCTGCTAAACGTCCTAAACCACCATTTCCTAATGCTGCATCCGGTTCCTGGTCTTCGATAGCATTTAAGTCAAAGCCCATTTCGTCTAATGCTTCTGCGATCTCCTTATATTCACGAAGATTGATCATATTGTTTCCAAGGGCACGACCCATTAAAAACTCCATAGACAGATAATAAAGGGTCTTTACATCTTTTTTCTCATATTCCTTGTGGGTTGTTATCCACTGGTCAATGATATCGTCCTTTACTGTATAAGCCACAGCCTGGAAGATCTGCTGAGGGGTTGCTTCGTCGATGGTACGACGGAACATGTTTTTTACATTAAAGGTTACTGCACTTTTGAACAAAGCCTTGTCAAAGCCTGTATTTTTCATAGCCTTCCTCCTCATTTTCCCATATGCCCCCTTTACAGAAAGCATACCCATATTTTGACCCGCACACGCCTGCACGCGCTGCTGATCTGTTTGACAAATAAATGATACAAACAAGGGACAGGTAACATTTCTGCCCTGTCCCTCATATTACCATTTTTTCCAGTCTATTTCAACTTAAATACGGATATTAAACCATATTTTACCATTATTATATGGCTACTTTACAGCTTTTCCACACCTAACATAACAGTCTCGCCGTTGATGTTCCACTCTTTGGTGAAGCCCTTCATCTCACCTAAGTGGATGTAATCAGCCATAACCTCGCTCTTGATCTCATCTGCGTTGTTCTTGATCAGCTCAGCGATCTTGTCGTTGCCGCTCTGGTATACGCCGATGTGGTCCATAACCTCAAAGCCAGCTTCCTTACGCATGGTCTGGATCTTGCTGATCACTTCGCGGACAAAACCTTCTTCGATCAGTTCAGGAGTCAGGTTGGTATCCAGGACAACAGTTACATAGTTGTCTTCTTCTGTTACATAACCATCTTTCTTTGCTACATCGATCAACAGGTCATCCTTTGTAAGAACAACTTCCTGTCCGTCAAAGTCAAAGGTTAATGCGCCGGTCTCATTTAAAGTATCCATAGCAGCACTTCCGTCTAAGTTGGTCAGTGCTTCACGGATCTTTCCTAACAGCTTGCCGTATTTTGGTCCTACGGTCTTTAACTGTGGCTTAAATGTATAGGAAGTGAAGGCTCTTACGTCATCTGTAAAGGTTACTTTCTTTACATTTAACTCTTCTTCAATGATCTCTACATAGAAATCAGATAATGCATGGTCTGCCTTTACATACATCTGGGCGATTGGCTGACGGTTCTTGATATTTGCTGTATTTCTGGCTGCACGGCCCATAACAACAGTATCCAGAACTTCTTCCATATCTGCTTCTAACTTCTCATCAATCCACTCTTCCTTTACTACAGGGAAGTCGCACAGATGAACGCTTTCCGGAGCGGTCTTGTCGATCTTTCTTACCAGGTTCTGGTAGATCTGCTCTGTCATGAACGGGATCATAGGAGCAGCTGCCTTTGCAACAGTTACAAGAGCGGTGTACAGGGTCATATAGGCATTGATCTTATCCTGCTCCATGCCCTTTGCCCAGAAACGCTCACGGCTTCTGCGCACGTACCAGTTACTCATATCATCTACGAATTCCTGGAGAGCCTTTGCAGCCTCAGGGATACGGTAGTTCATCAGGTTGTCATCTACTGCCTTGACCATGGAGTTCATCTTGGACAGCAGCCACTTATCCATTACCGGCAGCTTATCATATTCTAAGCTGTATTTGGTAGCGTCAAAGTTGTCGATATTTGCATACAATACCCAGAATGCGTAGGTATTCCATAAGGTACCCATGAACTTTCTCTGTCCTTCGGTCACTGCCTTATCCTGGTATCTCTTCGGGATCCATGGAGCGGAGCAGGTATAGAAGAACCATCTGATGGCATCTGCGCCATGCTTCTGTAAGGTGTCAAATGGGTCAACTGCATTTCCCTTGGACTTACTCATCTTCTGTCCGTTCTCATCCAGAACCAGACCCATTACAACTACATTTTCGTAAGGAGCCTTGTTGAACAGTAAGGTAGACTCAGCTAACAGGGAGTAAAACCATCCACGAGTCTGGTCTACAGCCTCGGAAATGAACTGAGCCGGGAACTGGGACTCAAACAGTTCCTTATTCTCAAATGGATAATGATGCTGTGCAAATGGCATTGCACCAGAGTCGAACCAGCAGTCGATAACTTCCGGTACACGCTTCATCTGCTTGCCGCACTTCGGGCAGCGGATGGTAACAGCGTCAATGTATGGACGGTGAAGTTCAATATCATCCGGGCAGTTGTCAGACATGCTCTTTAATTCTTCAATGCTTCCGATGGAATGCTGATGTCCGCACTCGCACTCCCAGATATTTAATGGAGTTCCCCAATATCTGTTTCTGGAAATGCCCCAGTCCTGAATGTTCTCCAGCCAGTCACCGAAACGGCCTTTACCAATAGACTCAGGTACCCAGTTAATGGTGTTGTTATTGCGGATCAGGTCATCCTTAACAGCAGTCATCTTAATGAACCAGGATTCTCTTGCATAGTAGATCAGTGGAGTACCGCATCTCCAGCAGTGTGGATAGCTGTGCTCAAATGCAGGAGCATCAAATAACAGGCCTTTTTCTTTTAAGTCTTTTAATACTAATGGATCAGCATCTTTTACAAACTTGCCTGCAAATGGAGTATCTGCTGACATATCACCCTTTGCATCAACTAACTGGACGAAAGGCAGGTTGTACTTGCGGCCTACATTGGCATCGTCTTCACCAAATGCAGGAGCAATGTGTACGATTCCGGTACCATCTGTTAAGGTTACATAGGTATCACATACAACATAGAACGCCTTTTTTGTGCTGCTTCTCGCAGTATGGAACGGAGCAGTCGTATAATGGCTCATATTCCTTGAATTCCAGATCCTTACCTACATAAGTTTCCAGAACCTCACAGCCTTCTCCTAATACCTTTTCCATTAATGCATGTGCAATGTAATAGGTATAGCCGTCTGCTGCCTTCACTTTTACGTATTCTTCATTTGGGTTTACGCAAAGTGCCAGGTTGCTTGGAAGGGTCCATGGGGTTGTGGTCCATGCCAGGATATAAGCATCTTCCCCTTTTACTTTAAAACGTACCACTGCAGAACGCTCTTTTACGTCCTTGTATCCCTGCGCTACCTCGTGGGAGGAAAGCGGGGTACCGCAGCGTGGGCAGTAAGGAACTACCTTAAAGCCCTTGTATAACAGGCCTTTATCCCAGATCTGCTTTAATGCCCACCATTCAGACTCAATAAAGGAATTGTGGTAGGTAACATATGGATTGTCCATATCAGCCCAGAAACCAACAGTGCCGGAGAAATCTTCCCACATGCCCTTGTATTTCCAGACACTTTCCTTACACTGCTTGATAAATGGCTCCAGACCGTATTTTTCAATCTGGTCCTTTCCGTCAAGGCCTAACTTCTTTTCTACTTCCAGTTCTACAGGAAGTCCGTGAGTATCCCAGCCGGCCTTTCTTGGAACCATATAGCCCTTCATAGCACGGAATCTTGGGATCATATCCTTGATTACACGGGTCTCAACATGGCCGATATGTGGCTTACCGTTTGCGGTTGGCGGTCCATCATAGAATACATATGGCTGGCAGCCTTCACGCATCTTAATACTCTTCTCAAAAATGTGTTCATCTTCCCAGAACTTTTCGACTTCTTTTTCTCTTTCCACAAACTTAAGGTCTGTGGGGACTTTGTCATACATCCTTGCTTTCCTCCATTTCTAAATTTGAAGAATGTCTCACAGGTACTTTTCAAGGTCAGCGCCCTGAATTTTCAATACATGGATCTGTCACCTGACGGTGCATCACCATAAAAAAGAAAAAGCTTCCATCCCCGTAAAAGGACGAAAGCTTAGATTCGTTCAACCACCTGTTACTGCATACCATCATATGAGTTCCCTTAACGCAGGAAATGCGGCCCGACCTACTTAAAACTTCAGCTGGCAGCTCCGGAGTGATCTTCTCCTCTTTCCTACTAATACCGGATTCCCACCTGCACCGGCTCTCTGTGATGTTTGGAAAAGGATACTGTCTCCTTCTTGGCTTTTCTTTTATAACTTTCATTATAACAGTTACATTATAATGACTGGGGATGGAAATGTCAACGGCTAAACTGAGGAGAAAACTTTAAAAATACACGGTATCTATCCAAAAAACAACTTCATATCCTCTTCCACCGTCGTGATTCCCGCAATATGAAACTTCTCCACCAGCACTTTCAACACCGCCGGGGACAGGAACGCAGGCAGCGTTGGACCTAAGTGGATGTTTTTGATACCTAAAGACAGAAGGGCCAGGAAAACGATCACGGCTTTCTGCTCATACCAGGCAATGTTATAAATAATAGGAAGGTCGTTGATATCATCCAGTCCAAATACCTCTTTCAGCTTCATGGCGATCACTGCCAGGGAATAGGAGTCGTTACACTGGCCTGCATCCAGGATCCTTGGGATGCCGTCAATGTCTCCCAGTTTTAATTTATTGTAGCGGTACTTGGCGCAGCCTGCTGTGAGGATCACGGTATCTTTTGGCAGCGCTTTGGCAAATTCTGTATAATATTCACGGCTCTTCATGCGTCCGTCACAGCCCGCCATGACTACGAATTTCTTTATTTTCCCGGACTTTACCGCTGCCACTACTTTATCTGCCAGCGCGATCACCTGGGCATGGGCAAAGCCACCTGGGATCGTACCAAATTCCAGTTCTTTAGGCGGCGGACATTTCTTTGCCTGTTCTATGATCTGGGAAAAATCCTTCTTTTCTCCTAAGCCCCCTGGAATATAGGTACAGCCCGGATATCCTGCTGCACCGGTGGTGTAAAGACGGTCTTTATAACTGGCTTTTGGCGGCACGATACAGTTAGTGGTCATAAGGATCGGCCCGTTAAATGACTCAAATTCTTCTTTCTGCTGCCACCAGGCATTGCCATAATTCCCCACAAAATGGGGATATTTCTTAAAGGCCGGATAACTGCAGGCAGGAAGCATTTCTGAATGGGTATACACATCCACGCCTGTTCCTTTTGTCTGCTCCAAAAGCATTTCCAGGTCCCGCAGGTCATGACCAGAAACCAGAATGCCCGGATTTTTTCTTACACCGATATTCACTGCTGTGATCTCTGGATCTCCATAAGCCCCGGTATTGGCAGCATCTAACATGGCCATTCCCTTTACACCGTATTCTCCTGTTTTTAAGGTCAACGCCACTAATTCCTCTGCCGACAAGCTGTTATCCAATGTCTTTGCCAGAGTTTCCTGTATAAACGCATCCAGCTTTGGATCTGTATGCATCAGGGCATTGGCATGTTTGGTATAAGCGCAAAGTCCCTTGATGCCATAGGTGATCAACTGCTGAAGGCTTCGGATATCCTCATCTGGATTGGAAAGAACTCCCACTTTTCCGGCGATCACCTCCCAGTCCCCGCTTCCGTCCCACAAAGCAGCCTCAGAAAGCCCGGAGGTATCTTTTACCTCTTTAATAATTCTTTTTTCACATGAAGAGTGTCATGGATCCGGTTCTCAATGGCCTCTTTATCAAAATTAGCATTTGTAATGGTCATAAACAGGTTCATTACCACCATGCGGTTTTCAGCATCACTGATATTCGTGCCTTCCTTACGCAGTCTGGTTGTTACCTCACAATACCCCTTTGTCACATACACCAAAAGATCCTGAGCTGCCGCAACCTGGGGATTTTTGCCACAGACGCCGGTTAAAGTACAGCCAGTGCAGTTGGCTGTTTCCTGACACTGGTAACAGAACATTTTATTTTCCATGGATCTGGTCTCCTTTGCACTAATAAATTTTTGATAATTCTTTGATAGATTTAGAATAACCATTTTTCCTGAAACCATGTAACTATGTCCGGTTGCCAAGAATATACATTTCCTCTATACTAGAAAACAGATATATTTTCCCGCGATCGCGGAAATGATATATCACTAAACTACATATCACCCATTAAAGGACTTATTTTTATGAAATTAAATGAAATTGAAATAACAGACTTTAACGCCCCGGAGCTTGACATCTACGCCCGCTGCAACGAGGCCCAGCTTCTCCACTATTTTGAACCGAATCCCGGCATTTTTATTGCTGAAAGCCCCAAGGTGATTGAACGGGCATTAAATGCAGGATATGTTCCCATTTCTTTTCTGGCAGAGAAACGGCTGGTCTCAGCTGACGGAGGCGAAACCAGACAGCTTCTTGAAAAATACCCTGATGTGCCTGTATTTACCGCTGAATACAATGTACTTACAAAACTCACCGGCTTTGCACTGACCCGTGGCATGCTCTGCGCCATGAAGCGCAATGTCCTTCCTTCTGTAGAAGATATATGTAAACATGCAAACCGCATTGCTATTTTAGAAGATGTAGTAAACCCAACTAATGTAGGAGCCATTATCCGTTCTGCTGCTGCCCTTGGCATGGACGCTGTACTTCTCACCCATGGCTGCGCTGATCCATTATACCGCCGCGCCTCCCGTGTGAGCATGGGAACTGTATTCCAGATCCCATGGACCATTCTTCCCAAAAATTCTTGGCCGGATGCTTCCATGGATACCTTAAAAGCTTTGGGCTTTAAAACTGCTGCTATGGCATTAAAAACCGACTCTGTATCCATTGACGATCCTGTTTTAACTTCCCATGAAAAGCTGGCTATTGTCCTTGGCACAGAAGGCGAAGGCCTGAAAGATGCTACTATTGCAGCCTGCGACTACACCGTTCTCATTCCTATGTTCCACGGAGTAGACTCCCTGAATGTGGCAGCAGCCAGTGCTGTGGCTTTCTGGCAGCTTGGACGGAGGAAATAGGCATTTTATTTCGCTCTGTCAGAACACTTGTCTTGTCATGTGTATATAATATTGTTAAATTTGTAACGATATGTTCCTTTTTTTACATAAATATGCTATATTGTTACGGAAACTTTACAAACAACCGCACACAGCCATTTATTTCAAACCAAAGACTGTGTACCAGGAGGGAGCCAACTTATGGATCACAGAAATCTCACACTACTCACTGACCTGTATGAACTGACGATGATGCAGGGCTATTTTAAGGAAAAAGACGCAAATGAAACTGTCATCTTCGATATGTTCTACCGTACCAATCCCCATGGAAATGGTTTTGCCATTTGTGCCGGTCTGGAACAGGCCATTGAATATATCAAAGGACTCCATTTTGACGAAAGTGATATTGAATATTTAAGAAGTTTAAATATATTTGCAGAAGACTTCTTAGAGTATCTTAGTACTTTCCGTTTTACAGGCGATATCTACGCTATCCCGGAAGGTACCGTTGTATTCCCAAGAGAGTCTTTAATTAAAGTAATCGCACCGATCATGCAGGCACAGCTGGTTGAAACAGCACTTCTTACCATTATCAACCACCAAAGTCTGATCGCAACTAAAACAGAGCGTATTGTCCACGCTGCAAAGGGCGATGGCGTTATGGAATTCGGTCTCCGCCGTGCCCAGGGAGCTGATGCCGGTACTTACGGCGCAAGAGCTGCCATGATCGCAGGCTGTATCGGTACTTCCAATGTACTCTGCGGAAAGATGTTTGATGTTCCGGTAAAAGGAACCCATGCACACAGCTGGATCATGAGTTTCCCGGATGAGCTGACCGCTTTCCGTACCTATGCAAAGCTGTACCCATCTGCATGTATCCTGTTAGTAGATACTTATGATACCTTAAAATCCGGTATTCCAAATGCCATCAAGGTATTTAAGGAAATGAGAGAAGCTGGCATTCCGCTGACCTTCTACGGTATCCGCTTAGACAGCGGTGACCTGGCATATCTGTCAAAGAAAGCAAAGAAGATGCTGGACGCAGCAGGCTTCCCGGATGCAGTTATCTCCGCTTCCAATGACCTGGATGAGTACCTGATCGACAGCTTAAAGGTACAGGGCGCTACCATCAATTCCTGGGGCGTTGGTACCAATCTGATCACAGCGAAGGACTGCCCATCCTTTGGCGGTGTTTACAAGTTAGCTGCTGTAAAGGACAAGACCACCGGTGAATTCATTCCAAAGATCAAGTTATCTGAGAATGCTGAAAAGATCACCAACCCTGGAAACAAGACCATTTACCGTATTTATGACAAAGAAAACGGAAAGATCATCGCAGATCTGATCTGCCTGGTAGGCGAGAAGTTCGATACTAACAATTCTCTTCTCCTTTTCGACCCACAGGAAACATGGAAGAAAACCTTATTAGCACCTGGCAGCTACACCATGCGCGAACTGTTAGTACCAGTCTTCTTAAACGGCGAATGCGTTTATGAATCACCAAAGGTAATGGATATCCAGAAATACTGTAAGGAAGAACTGGATACCTTATGGGATGAGTCCAAACGTCTGGTAAATCCTCACACCGTTCATGTAGATCTTTCTAATGAATTGTGGCAGACGAAACAGAAATTACTGGACAGCTATCACAAGAAATGAAAGTAATAAGAATATGATCGCATGATAACAAACAAGGCCGTCTGTTTTCGCAGACGGCCCATTTCGTATAAATGTCTCTTTGTTTTTGACTCTGGTATCACATTATAAATAATCACTTACGCAGATCGCGCCATAAGGCCGGATGCTCATATTATAAGCGCAGCCTTCTCCCAGGCATTTCTCCATATATTTTGTATATTCTTCTACCAGGTCATTTGGAAGCATTGCCATGATAACACCTGCGAAACCGCCTCCGTGTACACGGCAGGCACCTCTCTGCTTCTGGGCTATAAACAGCTCTGTTAAAGCAAGGGCAACGGTAATTCCCTGTTCTGCGTTATTGCTAGTAGTAAAGCAGTTCTGCAGCCATTTCCAGGAAGAATTTCCGGATGCTGTGATATTTTCCAGGAAATCATTAAAACGGCCCTCTTTTAATGCTGCTACCTCTGCTTCCACTCTCTTGTTTTCCTCAAAGAAATGAAGGGCACGCAGTACTGCACGGTCTCCTGCAAACTTCCGGATCTCAGGAAGATGCTGGATCACCTTCTCTTCTGAGATCTGGGCTAAAACATCTTTTCCAAAATACTTTGCCACCTTCTTCATCTCTTCCGGAATGGAAGAATACTCAGCACTCAGATCAGCATGGCCTTTTCCGGTCTGGACAATGATCAGACTGTGGTTCTGTGCCTTGAAATCAAAATCGATCTTCTGTACTACCGGAGTCATAGGCTCTACAAAATCAATGGTGATCAGGCCGCCTACTGCACATGCCATCTGGTCAAGAAGTCCTGATGCCTTGTCCCAGTATTTATTTTCCGCAAATTTTCCAATATGGGCATAAGCCACATTGTCCATACGGCTTTCATTGAAAAATACATTTAACATGGAGCATAATAACATTTCAAAAGAAGCGGAGGAACTGACACCGGCTGCGCTGATCACATTGCTGGTAATATAAGCATTAAAGCCGCCAACACTGTAGCCTGATGTTTCAAATCCCTTTAAAATACCTTTGATCAGATCAACAGTTCCTGCTTTCTTAGCACTTGGCTCCAGATCATTTAAGTCAATAGTAATGTCCTGATTATAGGTTTCGCTGATGATCCGCACATGGCTGGAATAATTCTTTGCAGCTGCGCCTACACAGTCTAAGTTGATACTGCCGGCCAGCACCTTGCCGTGGTTGTGGTCTGTATGGTTTCCGCTGATCTCTGTACGGCCCGGTGATGAGAAAAGAAGGACTTCTTTGCTGTCGCCAAACGCCTGTTCAAAGCCTTTCAGTACCTTCTCATATCTTGCTTTGTTTTCAGCTGCTCCTTTTCCATAAAGTTCATGCATAAATGCATCTGTTTTTTCACTATTTAACTGTTTTATGGTCTCACATACATTCATAGCTGCCCTCTCCTTTTTCTGCTGATATGCTATTATCAGTCTAACACAAAAGTAACATCTGTCACAATACAATATTTTTCGATATTGCACATTCTTTCATGGACAGCTGACATTTTTTCTGTTATAACTGGACATACACATGACAACGGTCCCTGCTTTGCCCTGCAGGCAGACCGGAATTATTTTTAAGGAGTCTTACATGGAACTGGAACACAACTGGAACGGCCGCCCCTATCACAGTCTGGACTGGGAGCTGAAACATACATTTGGACATAAAGTATATAAACTGTCACTGGATGCAGGTCTTACCTGTCCCAACCGGGACGGCACCTGTGGGACCAGGGGATGCATTTTCTGCAGCGAAGGCGGTTCCGGAGATTTTGCGGAAAGCCTGAAAACAGATGTATGGGATCAGATCGAAGCTGCCAAAGGACGGGTAAGTAATAAGACCGGCTCTGATGAAGCTTGCAATTATATCGCCTATTTTCAGTCCTTTACCAATACCTACGCACCGGTTTTTTATTTGAAACCACTGTTTGAACGTGCCATCAGCCACCCGGATATCGCTGCTCTTTCCATTGCCACAAGGCCGGACTGCCTGGGGGATGATATTATAGACCTGTTAAAAGAGTTAAACAGTAAGAAACCGGTCTGGGTGGAGCTTGGGCTTCAGACGATCCATGAAAAAACCGCCCGCTTTATCCGCAGAGGTTATGAACTTCCTGTGTTTGAGGATGCTTTAAAACGGCTGAAAAAAGCCGGCATTACTGTGATCGTCCATGTGATCCTTGGACTTCCCGGCGAAACCACAGACCAGATGAAGGAAACTGTAACCTATCTGGCAGACCGGCCCATTGACGGGATCAAGCTGCAGCTGCTCCATATATTAAAAGGGACCGATCTGGCAGATGTCTACCAGACAGATCCCTTTCATGTGTTTTCTATAGAAGAATATATCGATCTTGTGATCGACTGTATCACGCTTTTACCGCCCCGGATCACCATTCACCGCATGACCGGTGACGGACCGAAAAATCTCCTGATCGCGCCTTTGTGGAGCGGAAACAAACGGCTTGTTTTAAATCAGCTGCATAAACGTTTTAAAGAACGTGGGGCATGGCAGGGACAGTGTTATGTGTCCCCGCTTATCCCTGCGGCACTACCGTTCCGTCATCCTCAATGGTAACACCATAGGAAATACCTGTCATATAAGAGGCAAAGTCTGCCTTCTGGACTTCATTTTCAAGCACTCTTGTATATCCGGCGGAAGACGTTCCCGGCACAAAGGTAAGCTGGCTTGCCTGCCCATCCCACTGCACCTTAAGCAGTGCCGTCTTAGGGATACTGCTTCCGAAAATGAAATTGCCCAGACTGTATACGATCGGCTTTCCCTTATAATATTCCACCCCCTGAAGCACATGGGGATGACTGCCAATGACTACATCTGCCCCGGCATCTATATACTGCTTTCCAAGAGATCTCTGGTAGTCTTCCGGCCTTTCACTGCGCTCAATGCCCCAGTGGACATATACCACCAGATAATCACACTGCTCTCTCAGCTTCTTTATCTCATCCACCAGTATTTTCGGATCATAGGTAGTAAGCATACCCGGCTTTGTAGAAGTTGCATTCCAGGAAGCCACCGGTATTACCCTGGATGCTCCCAGAAAGCCGATCTTTTTGCCCTGGGCTTCTAAAATAACAGGTGCTTTTGCCTCATCTAAGTTCTTTCCTGCTCCTACTCTCCTGATACCGGCTTTATCCAAAGTATCACAGGTATCCAGTAAAGCATCTGTCCCATAATCCATGGCATGATTATTTGCCAGTGTCACAATATCGATCCCCAGCTCTTTAAAAACAAAGGTCAAAGACGGTGCCGCCCGGAAGGTAAACTGCTTATCCTCTGCCGGCGTTCCCCGGGTACTGAAAGGAAATTCCTCATTTGCCATGAAAATATCCGACTCATCGATCACAGACTGAAACTGGCTGTCCAGTACGCTGCGGATGCCTCCGTTTTTATAGGCATTCATCACATGATCTGATAAAAGAATGTCACCGGAAAAGACCAGATTTACCAGCTGATCCGTTGGCTCTGCTTCAGACTCAGTCTTACTCTCCTGGCTGTCATTTTCTGACTCACCTGTACTGCTATCATTTTCGGCAGCTTCTTCATCCGTGTTCTGTCCAGCGCTGCTATTTCCACCGTTCTCATTCTTTTCTGCACCAGCACCATTTTCCTGATCCTGTTTACCATCTGGCTGGCCATTTTTGCTTTCACTGCTTTCTGCCAGGTCTTCATTTCTATTTTCTTCCAGTTTTTCAGACACTGACCCGCTCTTCTGCCCCGCCAGCTCACTGGCACTTACATAAGAACTGTTTTTCATATGCCGGATCGATAAACCCGCTATAACTGCCAACAGCAGCCCTGTAATAGCGGCCGCTGTGCATATCCATTTTTTTCTGTTCATTTTTTATTCCTGTTTACCAATATTAACCAATTGCCAGCACGATACCACCGTCATTTGCATATACGGTAGCAACGCCAGCTGCATTTGTAACAACGATCTCCTTAAAAGATGCACGCTTTGCCAGTTCCTGCTTTACGTACTCTCCTCTTTCAGGATTATTTACATGGCATACAACTGCACGTTTTCCTGTGGTATCCCCTGCTTCTTTAATGGCAATATCGCACATTCTCTGAAGACCCTTGTTGATACCTCTTGCCTGGTCTAATTTGATGATCACACCATGGTCAGCGCCCATAACTGGCTTGATATTTAAGGCAGTTGCAAAGAATGCCTGCAGTCCGGAAAGTCTGCCGTTCTTGCGTAAGGTATCAAGGCTTTCAAGAACAAAGTAGGTGTGCATCTCGTCACGGAATTTTCTCAGTTTTTCCACTACTTCTTCAAAGTTTAATCCCTGTTCACACAGATCCCTGATATAAAGGGCCTGCTCTAACTGTCCTGCTGATGCAGACTCGGAATCTAAAACTTCGATCTTTTTAGAAGACGTAATTCCTTTTTCCTTCATTTCTTCTTCATACAGCTGCTTTGCAAGAGCAGCTGAATTATAACTTCCGCTTAAATGGCTGGAAAGAGTGATCACAAATACTGCCTCTGCATCTGCTGCCTCATATGCTTCTTTAAAGATCTCTGGGGAAGGGCAGGCAGTTTTCGGGCACTCCGGACACTCCTTCACCATACGGATGAAAGCTTTCTGATCAAAAGTCTCATCATCTACCACCTGTGCAGCCCCCACCTGCAATGTCAGCGGTACCATCTGAAACCTCGGGTCCCTTTTCAGTTCTTCTGTCAGATCAAGACAGCTGTCTCCAATGATCTTGTAAGTCATGTTTCTATCCTCCGGTTATCCAACATGTCGTTCGATTATCCTAACATGTAGTATTCATTACTACTTATTATAACAGCATACTATATAAAATGCAATGCTAACCGAAGTTTTTATTCCTGTTCATAAGGCAGGCCTGCAGCAAATTTTTCGCAATTATGACGCATATAACATTTTCTGCAGTTTCTTCACAGAGCGGCTGTATTTGGAAAGTTCCGTTGCCTGGGGCATATTTAAGACCTGGGCGATCTCCCGGTGCTTCATCCCTGCAGCTGCATACAAAAGCACGATCTGCCGTTCCGTTTCATTTAACTGGTCTAACGCCTGTAAAAGAGCGGTCCTCTCTGCTGTCTGTTCTAACTGTGGCTGTGGCACACCGGTATCATCGATCTCCCCGTCTTCTAAAGTTTCCTGCCGCTTTTTCTCCCGCAGACGCATATAGCAAAGCCGCCTTGCAATGGTAAATACCCACGCCAGCGGCTTTCCATAGGGAACATAGTCCCCTGCATGTTCCCACACTGCCAGAAATGTTTCCTGCATCACATCTTCTGACTCATGTGGATCCTTTAAAACTGAGAAAATAAAACTGTATACAGACCGGGCCGTTTCCTCATAAAACTGCCGCAGCCCTTCTTTATCTCCATTTGCCATGTCACAGATCCAGTTTTCCAGTTCCATTGCCATTATACCAGTTCCCATTATCCCTTCTGCCAGGACTAAAATGGCGGCAATGCCTATTTCTCCGATCCATGTTTCTCTGAACGAAAACTGTTTTCTGCTGTGATGGAACAGCGGCATCCCGGCTCCCGGCGGCTGACTTCATTATTGATCCTGTTTTTCAGTCTTCCCACTGCCGATGCTTTATATTCTCTTGGAACCACCAGATCGAACACCAGACACACATTTTTGCCTGACCCTACTATGCGAAAATCATGGAACGACAGGCGGATATCAATATCCATAAGCACCCGGCTGATCAGGGAGCGGTACTGGGCCAGACGTTTATTATCCCGCTCTACCGGGTCCATGTGGATCACTAACATCATGTTAAATTTTTTTGCAGCATCCCTTTCGATCCGGTCAATGATCTCATGGGAATACTCCGGATCGTAGTTGCTTGGAACTTCCGCATGGATAGAAGCCATACTGTGGGACGGACCATAATTGTGAACGATCAGGTCATGGGTTCCCAGTATTCCTTCATAGCCTTCTACAAAATTGGATATTTCCTCATAAACCTCCGGTTCAATGGCTTCTCCGATCAGCGGCGCCAACGTATCTTTTGCAATATTCAATCCGCCGTACATAACAGCCACGGAAACTGCCAGACCTACAATGCCATCAATATTCCAGTTTAAATATTTCAAAGCAAGAAGGGATAAAATGGCTGCACTGGTAGTCATTACATCTCCCATGGCATCTGCAGCCGTTGCCTCCATCACCTTGGAATTGATCCTGCTTCCCAGTTTTCTGTTAAACAATGACAGCCAGAACTTCACTCCTACGGAAATAAGAAGGATCAGCACGGAGATCCATTTAAAATACACTTCTTCCGGGTGGAGCACTTTTCCAAGAGAAGTTTTAAACAGGGAAAATCCCACCTGAATAACCAGGAAAGCCACAATAAAAGCAGAAATATATTCAATCCGCCCATGCCCAAAAGGGTGATCGCTGTCAGCCGGTTTTCCTGCCATACGCACACCGATAAAACCGATAATGGACGATGCAGCATCGGATAAGTTATTAAATGCATCTGCCATAACGGACACACTGTTTACCAGAACGCCAATAAACAGCTTGGAAGCAAACAGAAGCAGATTGCAGCAGATGCCTACAATACTTGCCAGGATCCCATACCGGGTGCGCACCTGGGGATCTTCTGTTTTATCATGATCTTTCACAAAACATTTTACTAAAAAATCAGTCATCACTTATCCTCATACCCTACATTTACCAGGAACAGTCCCTGAGCCGGGGCAGTTGGTCCTGCTGCCTGCCGGTCCTGTGCGTCCAGGATCCTTGTTATCTTATCCGGTGCACATTTTCCCTGTCCCACTTCGATCAGCGTGCCAGTAAGGATACGTACCATCTGCTGTAAAAATCCATTTCCTGTAAAATAAATATGCAGGCGGCTTCCTGACTGCTCAAACTCTATTTTTTCAATGGTACGTACCGTTGATTTCTTCATTTTCTTATTGCCGCAGAAACTTTTAAAATCATGGGTTCCTGTAAGAAGACCGGCTGCTGCCTTCATGGCAGAAACATCCAACCGTTCTCCCAGACCATAATAATAATTTCTCTGAAAAACATCTTTTTTCGGTCCCATTTCCAGCTGATAGCAATACGTCTTTCTCACTGCTGAAAGGCGGCTGTGGAAACGCTCCGGAGCCACTTCACAGGATAAAACCGCAATATCCTCCGGCAGATACTCATTGATATATTCCATGATCTGATCCGGCGTTTTCTTTCCGCCACATTTTTCCCTTTTACAGCCCTGTCCAGCCTGGTTTCCGGCATTTTTTTCCAGTTCCCGCTTCTCCTGGACTTCCAGTTTTTTCCAGTCTATGTGAAAATTTGCTACCTGGCCCCTGGCATGGACTCCTGCATCGGTCCGGCCGGAACCATGGACTTCGATCTCTTCCCCGGTCATCTTAAAAAGGATCTGTTCTAATTTTCCCTGAATGGTCTTATCTGTATTCCCCTGTTTCTGCCAGCCATTATACCGGCTTCCGTCATAAGCCATTACCACTTTATAATTCATTATTCCTGCTCCTGTTTCCGCTGCCCTTTCCCTTTGCAGCTTTTCTGCCAGTTTTCAAAGCGCCCGTCATTTTCATGAAACCTGCCGTAACCATGATCCCGGTAACAATTCCCGCCATATCCAGCCACACATCGGATATCTGACCGGACCTGCCTTCTACAAACAGCTGTATGGTTTCATCTACAAAAGGCATAAAAAGTACTGCCGTCACATTTCCTTTTAAAAGGCAAAATACAGGCGCTATTCCAGCCCCTGTATTCATCGCCAGTAAAAATCCCAGTCCTGCATATTCTGTAAAATGGGCGGCTTTGCGCACCAGATGCTCTGTCAGCCACCAGGCATCCATTCCCGCTCCTGCAAGGAAATCCTGTATCTTCGCAAGAAAATATCCGCTCTCCTTAGAAGAAATAGCTGCAGGAGTCAGAGAATTGCCATATATAAAGCAGAGATATACCAGGATCGAGTCTTCATTTCATTACTTA
>ENA-OQDL01000235-OQDL01000235.1-human-gut-metagenome-genome-assembly--contig:-NODE-235-length-37898-cov-6.375738_pt1 | contig 37898 bp, 32 predicted proteins | sample MGYA00242782_ERZ504609 | MGnify/ENA primary metagenome ERZ504609 (study PRJEB26092, sample SAMD00036320) | human gut metagenome | host: Homo sapiens | study: EMG produced TPA metagenomics assembly of... | reverse complement strand
CAACATAACCGCACCGATTTTGAGCCAGCCGCAAGAGGACATTATACCGGACTCTGCGCTCGATTTCTTATCTACACTTTAGAGGGGGTGATTCCAATGTTTTAATAATAGGTAGAAAAGCAGAAGGAAAAAGGAGGTTTATACATTATGAACGGTAAAAAAATCTTGTTTGGTGCAGCCTATGACGGGCTGCTTTTGTTTTTGATGAGGGGCGCCTATTAAGCACCTTCGCAGATCCGGCAAACGTCCCCATAGGGAGTTGTGCCCTTGATCAAGTTCGTAGATATGTTCTCCGGCATCGGCGGTTTCCGCGAAGGACTGACCCGTGCTGGGGGCTTTGAATGTGTAGGGCACTGTGAATCGACAAATACGCCAACCGCAGTTACAACGCCCTGTTTGACACGAAGGGAGAGTGGTTCATTGAAGATGCCCGAAAAGCCGACCCCAGCGCCATGCCCGATTTCCAGTTACTCTGCGGCGGATTTCCTTGCCAGACTTATCCCGAATAAAATAAGAATCCCGAAGCCCAGCCGGGAATCCTTGCAGCGCAAGGATTTCTGCATAAAAACTTCGGGATAATATTTTCACTTGTATTGTTGTTTGCCTCTTAATTTAAGCATCATCTCCTCGTCATCTGTATTCCAGAGTGCGTCCGGAATCGTATCGTTTAGCTTGTTTGCTGCTTGCTGAATGGCTTTCCGTTTCATTTCTGTATCAGCATGGGCATAAATTTTTGTTGTTTCAATCTGCGCATGGCCGAGGAATTCGGATACCATAGCCAATGGAACACCGTCTTGGTATAGGTGCATTGCCCGTGTGTGCCGCAGCATGTGGGGATGTACCCGTTCCGGAATGGATGTGCAGACGTGCCGTGCAGATTCTCCATATTTCTTTACAAATGCCGCAACCGTATCAGGAGACATCGGCCTTTGAGGGCCACCATAAGCATAGAACACATAGTCGTCCCGTTTTCTATTTTCTGCCGGATGGAATTTTTTCAGGTAACTGCGAAGGTGCTCCGCTGTTTTCGGCAAAATAGGAACAACCCGTGTCTTGTTTCCCTTACCTGTGAAATAGACACACGGTGAGGTTCTGTGCAGCACTAAATCCTGTATCCTTAAATCCAACATTTCCTGACACCGAGCAGCTGTATCGTACATTAAAACCAGAAACACCATATTCCGGAATCCTGTACGCTTTTTGCAGTTCGGCTGCGCGAGGAAAATAGAAAGTTCTTCTTTTGTGAGATAGCCAACCAAAGCAGGCGGTGGTTTTCGGTATCGAATTCTCTCCACGTCGGCCTGTATTGCAATTACGCGCAGATCTACAATGCCGCCATACCGCACAAAAGAGCGTATTGCGGCAAGCCTTTGCAGCTGTGTTTGTCTACTGCAGTTCCTGACTTTCTCCAACCAGTCCACGAATTCCTGTATGTTTTGGCGGGTGAAATGGCTCCAGTTTACTCGTTGTCTGGGAATATCTTTTGTGCCTTCCAAAAACGTAAAAAGGCAGATTCAGAGCATCCTCATAGGATTTTACCGTATTAGAACTGCAGCTTCGGTTTTTCACAAGATAAACATTCAGAAACGAACTTACAACCGTAAAAAACTGAGCATCCTTAACCTTCATCATGCACCTCCGGAAGCAATTTTTCCCATGCAGTACGGTCTACTGTTCCAACACGCTCATAAAAATCAGGAACCATGTGGACATAGTAAAGCGTATCTTCATAACGGGCGTGTCCCATGTATGCGGAGAGAAACGGCAGCATTGCATCAATATCACGGCCTTCTCGCATCCAACGACAGATACATTCCGTTGCAAAAGTATGTCTGAAATCGTAAACCCTAGGTTTAGGTCCCTCAAACGCAGTAATTCCGGCCATACTGAAGCATCTCCAAAACATTTCTTCTGTCCAACGCTTCGTATACGGCCCCTCCCCATCGTATCTCGGAAAAAAGTAATCGCTGTCCGGGTAAATTTCTGAGATCAGGGTGGAATAGCTTCTCATAATCTGAAGCAAATCATCTGCAACCGCAACGACACGGTCCTTGTGCCCTTTGGATTCCACAACGTAGACAGAACCGCGAACCAAGTCCACATTTTCCTTCTTGAGCAGTCTCGCTTCTGCGGGCCGCAATCCGCAGCAATACAGCAATCTGTAAAATACCGGGATAACAAGATGTCTGGCCGGAGCTTTCCCGTGAGGCCGAAAGCTGTCAGCACCGTGGAAGACAATCATACAGATAATAAAACGTGTCATGTAGAAATATGTTGCATTGGAATAAACATACACTTTCTTAGACCACCATATCTTATTAGTCGCCCAGTATGCTGCCGCTATGTAAGCGATCATAAGTATTGCTGCCATAGTTTTCACCTCGCTTATGTACAATCTTCAGTAATTCATTTAGAGGATTATTATAATTCACTCATCCTTTATTACACTCATTATAACCTTCTCTTGTCAGCTTTTCATTCACTGGCAGTATATGTTTTATGCCACAGCAACAATAGTTTTCTCACTTATGGCCAAACGTTATTTTTGTTCCTTACAGTAACGTAGCCAACTATCAAATATAAAATTTACAATCTTCTTTGATAATTGACGAACTCCTGAGAATATGCTTTAATGGATTTAGCATAAATACTTCAGGAGAACAAACATAGTTCTCAACTACGCATCTACACCAATGATACATTGTATCATATCTCACAAAAAGAAATGGAGGAACACAAATGGGGCTTATAGCTATCAGTAGTCTGATGCTCTTGGGCGGTATGTATCTGATGATTGCATTCGCATGGTGGCTTCTGCAGATCATTGCCAACTGGAGAATCTTTACCAAAGCAGGAGAGGACGGATGGAAAAGTATTATTCCAATATATGGCGATTATATTTCTTATAAAATCGCATGGCAACCTGCATATTTCTGGCTGACATTGGTTCTTGGAATCGTATCTTCCTGCTTACAGGGAACTCTTGAAACAAACGACAGTTTAATGATCTCCATGATCATCGTACTGATCAAAATCATACTTGCCATAATCAGCATTATGTACAGTGTTAAGCTTGCAAGAGCTTTTGGCAGAGGCACAGGATTCGCCATTGGCCTTATCTTCTTACCGCCAATCTTCATGCTGATCCTTGGCTTCGGCGATGACAGATATTATGGGGCAGATAAATAGACAACCGCTAAATGAAAAAATCCTCAGAGCTTATGTTCTGGGGATTTTTTCATATCATACAGGCTACAGCCTATTATAAAGTTCTGTTATCAAAATATTCTTTTATTGTTTCACAGCAGAAATCAGAATTATCAGTCCACTGGAGCAGACAGATAACTTGCCAGACAATATCCAGATGAACCTTGATAATACACAGAAATAAATCCGTTTCCGGCATCTCCGAATGTAGCAACGGCTGTTCCCAACGGAATCTGACAGATTTCAGTAGCATTTACATCTGGATTTGTACGAAGAGTAATACTTTCATTGCAGTTAATCACATAACGTGTATGTGGAATCGGAGCGCCTTCTGTTGGTTCTTCATATTTAGTAACCTGAGTAAGTGCAATCCATCCGTATGTTCCATTATAATTTGTATAGCCCCATGAATTTCCATTGGAAGCCACTGCTTCCTGAGTCACAGTCAGAACTGTTCCGTTTGGAATCATGTCTGGAAGAACTTTATCATACTCCACTCCTGCGCCACAGCGCATGTTTACACCGCCATCCGGGGCTGTTACTTCTACATCATAAGAATTTCCATGGGTTGGAATATCTCCCGGTGCAAGTAGTGCTATCTTATCAGCAAATTCTGTATAGTTTTCATTTGCATTAAGTTCCCTTGATTCTATCAATGTTTGCACAATATCTTTTCCGCTCTTTGTAATTCGTGTTATCTTCTGATATCCTTGATATCCATACAAAAAATACATTCCATTTCCATCTGGGGCTGTATAAAATCCGGAAGATATTACTTACGGAAAGTCAGATGTATGTTATGAATTAATCAGAGCAATGCAATTGGTAGGAATAAATGTGATAACAAGAACAGAAGTAGAAGAATGTTTTGCTATTATTGATGATGAAATAGTATGGCATGGTGGGATGAATCTACTTGGAAAAGCTGATGTCTGGGATAACTTAATGCGTATCAGAAATTCACAAGTTGCGACTGAATTGTTGGAAATTGCTTTGGGATGTTCTGAGGAGAGGAGGAAAAGTGAGTAAAAAGATTAAATGCGATATATATACCAGAGTATCCACAACCATGCAGGTAGATGGCTACAGTCTGGATGCTCAGAAAGAAAAACTCAAGAGATATGCGGAATTTCAGAATATGGAAATCGTAAATGAGTATTCCGATGAAGGTAAGTCTGGAAAGAGCGTAGAGGGCAGACCGGAATTTCAGAGAATGTTGGATAATATTGAGAATGGAACAGATGAGGTGCAGTTTGTACTGGTGTTCAAGCTTTCCAGATTCGGTCGTAATGCGGCAGATGTATTAAATTCTTTGCAGAGGATGCAGGATTTTGGAGTGAATCTGATCTGTGTAGAAGATGGAATTGACAGCTCAAAAGATAGTGGAAAGCTGATGATTTCTGTTCTGTCTGCGGTGGCAGAGATTGAACGAGAGAATATCCTTGTTCAGACAATGGAAGGACGTAAGCAGAAAGCCAGGGAAGGAAAATGGAATGGTGGATTTGCTCCGTATGGTTATGAATTAGTAAATGGAGAATTGCAGATTGCAGAGGACGAAGCAGAGATTATTCGTCTGATCTATGACAAATTTATTCATACCAATATGGGAATCTCTGCGATTGCTGCATGGCTGAACCAGCATGGATATAAAAAGAAAAAACGACAGAATAATACACTGGACGCATTTGCCGCTTCATTTATAAAAGGCGTTCTGGATAATCCGGTATACTGTGGAAAGCTGGCTTATGGACGAAGGAAAAACGAGAAAGTTTCTGGTACAAGAAATGAATACCGCATTGTAAAGCAGGAAAATTATATGCTGCACGATGGTATCCATGAAGGGATTATTTCAGAAACAGACTGGGAGCTGGCTCATCAAAAACGGGAAAAAACAGGTGTGAAATATGAAAAGACACATAGTCTCGATCATGAGCATATTTTATCTGGAATATTGAGATGCCCGTTATGTGGAAGTGGTATGTATGGAAACGTGAACCGAAAGAAAAGAAAGACGGAACTTTATATAAGGATTATTTCTATTATGCCTGCAAACATCGTCGCCTGGTAGATGGTCATAAATGTGGATATCGTAAACAATGGAGTGAGGAGAAGATTAACAATGCAGTGGAAGAAGTTATTCGGAAGCTGGTGAAGAATCCTAAATTTGAAGAAGCAATTCTGAATAAAATCGGTTCAAGAATAGATACAGAAGAAATAGAAAAAGAGATTGAAAGACTGGAAAAACAGCACAGGCAACTGACCGGAGCAAAAGCAAGACTTGGACAGCAGATGGATAGTCTGGATATCATGGATAAATTTTATGAAAAGAAATATCAGGATATGGAGACACGCTTATATCGTCTATATGATGAAATTGAAGGCGTGGAGAATAGTATAGAAGAAGTTAAGAATCGCCTGCTGAATATCCGGCAACAGAAAATATCAGAAGAAAACGTCTATCAATTTCTTTTATATTTTGATAAACTATATGATAAGTTCACCGACCTGGAGAAGAAAGAATTTCTTAACAGCTTTGTAGAACAGGTGGACATTTACGAGCAGGAGCAGCCGGATGGCAGATTCCTGAAGCACATAAAGTTCCGTTTCCCGGTGTATTTTGGAGACAGGGAAACACAGGAACTTTGTTGGGACAAAGAAAGTACCGCTGAAAGTTGCGCTTTATTGTCTAAACTAGAATAAAAACTGGATGAGAAGGTGACTAGAATTCGAAGAATCGCCATATAAGTCAACAAATGCCGGGTAAACTGATGACTAGAATTCGAAGAATCGCCATATAAGTCAACAAATGCCGGGTAAACTGATGACTAGAATTCGAAGAATTGCCATATAAGTCAACGAATGCCGGGAAAGCAGATGACTGGAATTCGAAGAATCGCCATATAAGTCAACGAATATCGGGAAAGCATATGACTGGAATTTGAAGAATTGTCATATAAGTCAACGTATGTCAGGGAAACTGATGACTGGAATTTAAAGAATCATCATTTGAGTCAATACATGATTGATATTTGTTGACTAGGAGGTGCATATTTTTGGCATCGTGAAGCGTGTTGCTGTGAACAGTAACGAGGTGGTGCTTATGAGCTCCAGACTGACAAAAAATCTACTTGATAAATATAGATCAATATGATAAAATAAGGCCATTCTCCGCGAGGGAGTAATCGGCATATTCCGGAACATTTTTCAGATATGTTTTGAAGAGTGTGTAGTACTATCGACATAATGGTGCCATATGCACCCGGTATTACAGTAAACGATGAGACTCATGGACAGTTAAAACAGCTGTCTGTGTGTCTCTTTTTTTATGCTGCAGGAACATTACAGCAGTTCAGATAACATAAAAAAGTCTTCCGGGAAGGGTTCTATGTCACTGAAAAATTATTTTATACAGGAAAAGGAGCAAAAAAGCACATGAATATTTTTGAACTTTTTATACTGGCGATAGGCCTGTCTATGGATGCATTTGCAGTATCTGTCTGTAAGGGCCTTTCCCTGGGCAGAATCAATGCAAAGCATATGTGTATCGCAGGCGCATGGTTCGGGGGATTTCAGGCATTGATGCCCCTTGTGGGATATTTTGGCGGACGATTCTTTGCAGATAAGGTTACCCGATACAGTCACTGGGTAGCTTTTGTCCTTCTGGTGTTCATTGGTGCCGGCATGATCAAAGAATCGAAAGAGGAAGAACATGTAAATGCGGATATGGATATAAAATCCATGTTCATCCTTGCAGTGGCTACCAGTATTGATGCACTGGCAGTGGGAGTGACATTTGCTTTTCTGAAAGTAGAGATTGTATCAGCAGTATCCTTTATCGGTGTGATCACCTTTGTCTGTTCAGCAGCAGGGGTAAAGATAGGCAGTCTTTTCGGAATGAAATACAAATCCAAAGCGGAATTATGCGGAGGTATTATCCTTATCCTCATAGGTACAAAAATCCTGCTGGAAGGACTGGGAATGATATAAATAATAATTACAAATCTCAACTCAAACGTGTTATAATACTACTATTAATGAACAGGCATGAAATGATTATCCGCCTGAATAATTTAAATAACATATCAGGGAGGTTTCTATTATGAAAAAAGTAAAAACAGCAGCAGCACTTTTATGCAGTGCATGTCTGGTACTTTCAGGAACTGCTGTACCGACAATGGCAGATTCAGTGAAGGTTGTGACGCTGGGAGCTGATCTTACTCAGGACCAGAAGAATACAATGATGAAATATTTTAATGTAGACAGTAACCAGGTACAGATTCTCACTATCACTAATCAGGATGAGAGAGATCATCTGAGTGCTTATGTACCGTTAGAGCAGATCGGAACCAGAACAGTGAGCTGTGCATATGTAAAGCCGACTCAGTCAGGCGGTATCAAAGTAAGAACAGCCAACCTTAACTGGGTAACATGTAACATGATCGCAACGTCACTTTCCACATCAGGTGTCAAGAACTGTGAAGTTGTAGCCGCCTGCCCGTTTGAGGTATCCGGCACCGGAGCGCTTACAGGTATTCAGATGGCGTACGAGACAGCTACAGGGGAGCAGCTTGACAGCACGAAGAAAGAACTTGCTACAGAGGAAATGGTAGTGACAGGAAATCTGGCTGATGAGGTTGGAAAGAATGATGCAACTACTGTTATGAATAACTCGAAGATACAGGTTATCAAAGATAATGTCCAGAATGTGGATGATATCTATAATATCGTAGTAAATGTTGCTCAGCAGAATAATGTAAATCTGGATTCTGACCAGATTAATAAGATTGTAGAGCTTCTGAAACAGATTGCGCAGCAGGAGTACAATTATGATGATGTAAAAGCAACACTGGAGCAGGTAGAACAGAATACATCCGGTGATAATGATGAGCTTGGTGATATTGATGATGAAGAGGATGACACTGTAAATGCAGGTGATCCAGCAGATGGTGATGATATCCTGAATAATGTGGATAACAGTGCTTTAGGCGGAGATATCGTAGAGAGTTCCACAGAGAATCCATCGCTGGAGGAGGATTCAGGTTTGATTGAGGACGACGGGGACGATCAGAGTGACGGAGACCTCAGCGAAACAGAGGAACCGCAGGAGCCGGATGGTGATGAAACTACGGATGACAGTACGCTTGGAAATACAGATGAAGGTGATACAGACTCCGATGAAGGAACAGATGATACAGAAAATGATACCACATCAGATGAATTGGATACTTCTGCACTGACAGAAGATCAGAAAACCATGTTTGATAAAGCTGAGAATTTCTGCAAGGGAGAATATGAAGGCGATACCACTGCTCTTACAACAGCTATGGAAGATGAAACAGCAACAGCTTCCGTAACTCTTGATGCTGAAAATGGTGCAACTCTTGCTAAGAATGTGGAGAAGGCATATCTGAAAATTCTTACAGAAGGCACAGCTTCTTATCAGGCAGATGGAACAGAGATTTACATGAGTACAGAGCTCAATATGGTAGATAAGTCCATGAAGGAAATCTTCGGATTAAGTGCAGATGCACAGGCAAGTCCGGAGCTTGGAGAACTTTCAGATGATGACAGACAGACCTTATATAATGAAACAATGAAATTCTTTGAGAAACTCTACGGAGAAAGCACAGAGACTTATGATACAACGGATGCAGATTCCACAGAGACTGCAGGCGGCGAGGAAAATGCAGAATAATCAAAGCATCATGCAGATTTCAGAGAATAAGGATGGTTCTGCAAAGGTATTGTTTAGGATACGAAAAGCAGAGATGACAGATGTGGATGAGATCATGGCTGTTATGCATGAAGCGAAGAATGATAAAGAGCATCCGGACTGGTTTGTATCTGATGATGAGGAATATGTCAGGACACATATAGAAGAACAGGGTTTTGTGATCGTGGCACAGACAGCAGATGGTTCTGTTGCGGGTTTCTTCATTATTAAATATCCTGAAAACAGGGAAGATAATCTGGGAACTTATCTTGATTTTGATGAGGAACAGCTTTCCCATGTTGCAGTCATGGATTCGGCAGTTGTGTGTTGTGCATACAGGGGAAACGGGTTGCAGGGGCATATGCTGGAAGAAGCGGAGAGATTGCTGGATACAGACCAATATTATTATCTGATGTGCACCATACATCCGGATAATCAGTTCAGCAGACATAATATGGAAATCCATGGATATGAAGTTAAGAGAACGGCACTCTGTTACGGAGGTCTGCCAAGATGTATCCTTCTTAAGGATTTAACCGAATCAGGGAAGTCCCCTGCACAGGTTGTGAAAAGCAGCAAACAATAATAGTAATGGAAAGCAGTTGGTGAAATTTTTGTGATTTTGCCGGCTGCTTTTTGTTATGTATGGAAAAAATGAGATGAATGTGATAAAATGATGTGATTATAGCAATCCTCGTAAATAATGAATCTTAATCCGGCCCATCAGAGTGTGAAACCTGAAACTGTCTTAAATGCATTATTTATGTTACTGTTCACTGGTAATATCCCGCGAGGTGTTTTTTGTGAGCGAAGGTCACAGAAAACCCGAGACATACTGCGCGAATTTATGCGATTAGCATAAATTAAGTTTGCGAAGCAAACGATACTCCTTGGGCATTGCACAAGGAGGTTCATATTTCCTGCATCGCGAAGCGTGTTGCTGGGAACGGAGTGAACAGTAACTTATTTATGAGGACTGCTATAGAAAACAGAGTCATATAATTGACAAAAGATAAGCATAAAAAATACAAGGAGAAATACGAATGGGAATGGCAGTAGTAACTCTGAAAAAGGGAGAGGGAAGACTTCTGAAATCCGGCGGAATGTGGATTTTTGATAATGAGATAGATACAGTCATGGGAAATTTCGAGAACGGTGATATTGTACTTGTCCATGATTTTGACGGATATCCTATGGGAAGAGGGTTCATTAATACTAATTCTAAGATTACGGTACGTCTTATGACCAGAGATGAAAATGTTGATATTAATGAAGAACTTTTGGAGAAGCGTGTACGTGATGCATGGGAATATCGTAAGAAAGTGGTAGATACAGGATGCTGTCGTCTGATTTTTGCAGAGGCAGATTTCCTTCCGGGAATTGTGGTGGATAAATTTTCGGATGTACTGGTAGTTCAGTCACTGGCTCTGGGGATCGATCGTTTTAAAGAAACAATCGTAGAACTCCTCAGGAAAGTCCTGGCAGAAGATGGGATCACTATTCGCGGTGTTTACGAAAGAAGCGATGTGAAGGTGCGCAAACAGGAAGGAATGGAAATGGTTAAGGGTTTTATAGGACCAGAGTTTCCAACACTTGTGCAGATTGAAGAAAATGGTGTAAAATATGAAGTTGACGTAAAAGACGGGCAGAAGACAGGAATTTTTCCTAGATCAGAAGTATAACAGACTGGCAATCCAGAAGCTTTGCAAAGGTGCGAAAGTTCTGGACTGCTTTACACATACAGGTTCCTTTGCACTCAATGCCGGAATTGCAGGCGCTGAAAGTGTAACCGGTGTGGATGCATCTCAGTTGGCGGTAGATCAGGCAACAGCCAATGCGGCATTGAATGGTTTATCTGACAGTGTGAAATTTATCTGTGAAGATGTTTTTTGAACTGCTCCCTGAGCTGGAAGAGAAAGGTGAGAAATTTGATGTTGTAATTCTTGATCCTCCTGCATTTACCAAGTCCAGAAATTCCATTAAAAATGCAGTAAAAGGATACAGAGAGATTAATCTGCGTGCCATGAAACTGGTAAAAGACGGCGGATTTCTGGCAACCTGTTCCTGTTCTCATTTTATGGACTATGAATTATTTACCAAAACCATCGGACAGGCAGCAAAGAATGTACATAAAAGACTTCGCCAGGTAGAATACAGGACACAGGCACCGGATCATCCGATCCTGTGGGCGGCAGATGAGTCTTACTATCTGAAGTTTTACATATTCCAGGTATGCAATGACAGATGATTATTTGGCATATCAGGTAGGGGCAAAATATCTTTTGCCCCTAGAGCGTGTCTGAAAAATCATTTCCACAATCTGCACGCCCCACTTTGCGGTATATTTTGCCCGAATTCGGTTGCCGTAGCCCGCTACGACACCCTCATCCGGGCAAAATCTCCCACAAATTGTGACATATATCTTGCGGAAAGCATTTTTCAGACACGCTCTAACATCATAAGAGTACACAATAAAGAAAGAGAGGAAATAATATTATGAGTTTCAGAGAAGTAAAAGCAGAAGAACTGACAATGAATCCATTTACCAAGATTGGAAAGGAATGGCTGCTGATCACAGCCGGAAATGAAGAAAAATGCAATACCATGACAGCAAGCTGGGGTGCAATGGGTGTTATGTGGGGAAAGAACGCAGTGACAGTGTATATCCGTCCTCAGAGATACACCAAGGAATTTGTGGACAGGGAAGATACATTTACAATTTCTGTTCTGGGAGAAAAATATCGCAAGGCATTAAATTATTGCGGAAAGGTTTCCGGAAAAAATGCGGATAACAAGATTAAAGAAGCAGGACTGACTCCTTACTTTACAGACGGAACAGCCGGAATTGAAGAAGCTGACATGATCATGGTCTGCAAAAAAAGTGTATCATGATGAGATTAAACCGGAATGCTTTGATGCCGGGGAAAACGACGGTAAGTGGTATCCGCAGAAAGACTACCATACCATGTATATTGCAGAGATCCTGAAAGTTCTTGTCAGAGAGTAAAAAATGCATTACAAACAGTAAAAAAGAGGTAGTTTAATGAAAGACAAATTAAACAGATTCATGCAGGGGCGTTATGGAGTGGATAATTTTGCAAGATTCACTCTCGGTGTGGCACTTTTCGTCATTGTTGTAGGTTCTTTTATGAGACAAAACGCAGCCGGAGGCGTTCTGGATACAGTTGGATTTATTCTTATCATTTATACATATTTCAGAATCCTTTCCAGAAATATCTCTGCACGATATGCGGAAAACCAGAAATATCTGGGATATACTCAGAAAATCCGTAGCTGGTTTACCAGAGAGAAAAATATGATGGAGCAGAGAAAAACACATCATATCTATACCTGCCCGGGTTGTGGACAGAAAATTCGTATTCCCAGAGGAAAAGGACAGAAGGTAGAGATTGAATGTCCGAAATGTCATGAGAAGTTTATCAAAAGACGTTGATTTGCTGCAAACACGCTCTGGCAGATCATCATAAGTTATGGGCTGGAGGAATTATGTTTGGTTATATAGTAATGAATAAGCCTGAAATCAAGTTTAAAGATTTTGATCTGTACAGATCTTTTTACTGTGGATTGTGCAGAGAACTCAAAAGTAAATATGGAATATCAGGACAGATTTCTCTGACTTATGATATGACATTTGTGGTGATTCTTCTCAGTGCGCTTTATGAGTCGCCCACACAAAAGGGAAGCACAAGATGTATCATTCATCCAGTCTGTAAACAGCCGGTCAGAAGAAATACAGTGACAGAATATGCGGCAGATATGAATGTACTTCTTACTTATTATAAATGCCGGGACGACTGGGAGGATGAAAAAAAAGTAACTGCTCTTGGTTATTCAAAAGTTCTTCAGGGAAAAGTGAAAAAACTGGATCAGAAATATCCGGATAAATCCCGAAGAATACAGAAGCTTCTCAGTGAATTGTCTGAGATGGAGAAATCCGGAGAAAAAGACATTGACAAAATGGCGGGCTGTTTCGGAAAAATTATGGAAGAGATTTTTGCATGGAAACAGGATGTATGGGAAGATACTCTGCGCAGAATGGGATTTTTTCTTGGCAAATTTATTTATCTTCTGGATGCATACGATGATGTGGAAGAGGATATAAAAAATAAAAATTACAATCCTTTTTCAGAACAATATATAATAGAAGGGTTCGATGAGCAGGTACGCCGGATTCTGATCATGATGATGGCGCAGACCTGCAGGGAGTTTGAGAAACTTCCTATTATAAAATACACTGATATTTTAAGAAATATTCTTTACTCAGGGGTATGGTGTCGGTTTGAGGTGATACATAAGAAGAGAAAAGAAGCAGGAGAGAAAGATAATGATTGATCCGTACAGTATACTGGGGATTTCCAGAGATGCATCCGATGAGGAAGTGAAGAAGGCATATCGTAAGATGAGCAGAAAGTATCATCCGGATGCCAATATTGACAATCCGAATAAAGAACAGGCTGAGGAGAAATTCAAGCAGGTTCAGCAGGCTTATGAGCAGATTATGAAGGAAAGAGAGCAGGGAATCGATTACGGGAATTATGGCAGCAATAATTACGGTGGTTTTGGCGGATTTTCCGGACAGGCAGACTCTGGCTATCAGGATGAAGAGTCTATGCGCAGGCAGGCGGCAGCCAATTATATCCAGAGCGGTCATTATCGTGAGGCTATGAATGTTCTGCAGTCACTTTCACAGAGGAACGGACAGTGGTATTATCTGTCTTCCATGGCAAACATGGGACTTGGAAATAACGTAAATGCATTGAATGATATTAAGCAGGCTATCCGTCTGGAACCGGATAATGTACAGTATCAGATGGTTTTGCAGCAGATGGAAGGCGGAGGAAACTGGTATCAGGAGATGCAGAATCCTTTTGGAGGTATGCCGACAGGCGGTGATGATTATTGTATGAAGCTGTGTCTGGCAAATATGGCATGCAGTCTGTGTTGCCCGGGAAGCGGCATATTTTGCTGCTAAAACGTTATTGTTCACTCCGTTCTCAGTAACGTAGCCAAAATTCATTCCAGATTGCCTGCGGCAATGGAATTTTGGTAATAATTGGATTGACAATTAAAAGTGAAAATATTACTATAGTAAAGTGATAATGTGCAACTGTAATGATATGCAACAGTTGCAAACATATAATTAAGGTTACAGGAGGAAATCATAATGAGTATTCGTATTGGTATTTTAGGCTACGGCAATCTTGGCCGCGGTGTAGAGTGCGCAATCAAACATAATCAGGATCTGGAGCTTGTTGCTGTATTTACACGTCGTGCTCCGGAAACTGTTAAAATTCTTACAGAGACAGCAGCGGTATATTCTGTCAATGATGCCGAAAAAATGAAAGATAAGATCGATGTACTTATCATCTGTGGCGGAAGTGCAACAGATCTTCCGAAACAGACACCGGAATATGCGAAGATGTTTAATGTAATTGACAGCTTTGATACACATGCAAGAATTCCTGAGCATTTTGATTCAGTAGATGCAGCTGCAAAAGAAAGCGGTCATATCGGAATTATTTCAGTGGGCTGGGATCCGGGAATGTTCTCACTGAACCGTCTCTATGCAAATGCAATCCTTACAAACGGAAAGGATTATACATTCTGGGGCAAGGGTGTAAGTCAGGGACACTCAGATGCAGTACGCCGTATCAAAGGTGTAAAAGATGCAAAACAGTATACAATTCCTGTTGAAGCAGCACTGGAAGCAGTGAGAAACGGAGAAAATCCGGATCTTACAACAAGACAGAAACATACAAGAGAATGCTTTGTAGTTGCAGAGGAAGGTGCGGATCTGGCACAGATTGAGAATGATATCAAGACTATGCCTAACTATTTCTCTGACTATGACACAACTGTACATTTTATTTCTGAAGAAGAACTGAAGCGAGATCACAGTGGAATCCCACATGGCGGTTTCGTGATCCGATCCGGAAAAACGGGCTGGAATGATGAGAACAATCATGTGATCGAATATAGTCTGAAGCTGGATTCCAATCCGGAGTTTACATCTTCTGTACTTGTTGCATATGCAAGAGCTGCATATCGTATGAATAAAGAAGGACAGAGTGGTGCGAAGACCGTATTTGATGTGGCACCTGCTTATTTATGTGCTGCTGATGGTGCTGAATTAAGAAAGCATCTGTTGTGATCAGGGATATAAGATAATATTCTGTCTGTTGAAAAAATAAAGAGAAAACAGGTATACAGGTTATATTTCACAGTATTATCTTGTGAAAAGAGACAAAGTATTTGTGTACTTTGTCTCATTTTTTTATGGAACAGACTGTGAAAAATTAGTGAATGTTTAACAGAATTTTACTTGTCTGTTGACGGGATATTTAAAGTGTAATATAATAGAGTCATAGAAACGTAATAACATTGTAAAAAACTTTGTTAAACCTTAGAGCGTATCTGAGAAGTATGTGAGATATCAGAGCGATACCCACGATTCATACTTTTCAGACACGCTCTGATAATGAAAAAAGAAAAGGAAGGTATGTATGCAAAACGTAAACAGGAAGTTTAAAATCTGGGGGGCACTTCTGTTTCTGCTGTTTTTTGCTGTGGGAGTTTCCATGTATTTTACTGCGGCAAATGTACAGGCTGCAACGAAAACAGGTTTTGTAACTATTAACGGAGAGTCATACTACATAAATGAAGATGGCTCTAAACAGAAGGGTTGGCTGGAACTTGAAGGAAAGAAATATTACTTTAACACAAAGACCGGTGTTCAGGTAAAGGGCTGGGTTACTGACAGTAAAGGACGAAAGAGATATTTCAGTAAACAGGCTGGTATCATGATGACAGGCTGGGTCACTGATTCAAAGGATCAGAAAAGATATTTTAATCCATCTACCGGATTCATGCAGACGAAATGGCTGACATTGAAGGGAAAGAGATATTATTTCTACAGTAACAGTGGAGTGGCTGCCTGCAAGACATTCCTTACAGACAGTAAGAAAAATACCAGATATTTTACAAGTGCATGTTATATGCTTACCGGTTGGACAAAGAATTCCAGCAATGAATACAGATATTTTGAAACTGAAGACGGAATTATGGCAAAAGGTTTCCAGACACTCGACGGAAAAAAATATTATTTTAATACAGGCAGCGGCAAGATGGCTGTAGGCTGGACGACAATTGATGGAAATAAGTATTATTTTGATAAGGAAACAGGTGTGATGGCTACCGGAGATGTAACAATTGATGGACAGAAATACCATTTTAATTCCAATGGTATATTGAGCAATACTACAAGTCCGACCGGTTCCAGAACAATCAAGAATTATCTGGCAGGTGCATTACAGCCTGTTGGTCAGGCTCTGTACGTATGGGGTGGCGGATGGAATGATTCCACCAGAAAAGGAACAAGTCAGACAATGACTGATTTCTATAACAGTCAGAGCAGCAGTTATGATTACAATAACTACAGAGATCTCAGCACAGCCAACAGAGCAAAAGGTTTTGACTGTTCCGGTTTCGTAGGATGGTCAGCTTATCAGGTAATGCAGAGTAAGTCCGGTGTAGGAAGCGGATATACGGTAGTTTCCGGTGAGATTGGTTCTTATTATAAGTCCATGGGCTGGGGAAGTATTCTCACTCAGGCGAATCTGGCAAGTGATGACTGGACAGTATATCCCGGAGATGTGGGATATGACAGTGGACATACATGGATCATTCTCGGACAGTGTGCTGATAAGAGTGCAGTGATCGTGCATTCTACCCCGAATGCAGGTGTTCAGATTGCAGGTACACCTACTCCGTCCGGTGGTTATTCCAGTCAGGCGATTGCACTGGCGCAGAAGTATATGTCAAGATATCCGGGATATACCAAGTATGATTATCATACTTCATCTGGTAACTATATCAGAAGAGGTAATTATCTGAGATGGAATAGAAGTACGCTTTCTGATCCGGATGGATATATGAATATGACCGCAGACCAGATCCTTGCAGATCTGTTTAGCTGAGAAGTGAATAGTTAAGAAAATGGAAGCAGCTTTTGAATGAGGAGGCTGCTTCTTTTTTTGCGTTCTGTAGTAATTCCATAAATAATGCAAACAATCCAGTCCACTATAGCGTGAAGTCCTGCTACGTTACTGTCCACTCCGTTCACAGTAACGTAGCCAAAATTCATTCCAGATTGCCTGCGGCAATGGAATTTTGGCTTGTATGTCTCGGGATTTTGGTATATTCATGCCAAAACACCTCGCGGGATAGTGGTGTGTGAACAGTAACCCTGCATCAGATATCTTTGTCCTGTGTTAAATTATTACAAACATGAAATGGAATATGTTTGAATTGTAGAAAGAAATGCGAAGAATAACAAAAAGATTAATAAATGTTACAGAAATATAAAATTTATGGTAATTAATCCTTGCGTTTTTGAGTGTGGTGTGTTAATATGTATAAGAATTAACTTAGATATTGCAAAAACATTAAGATATAGAAAGAAAATGTTACGAGGGTGAGAATTCATGAAGAAAAGAATTGTATGTCTTACATTAGCACTCCTGATGAGCGCAACACAGGTTGTTAGTGTAAGTGCTTCAAGAGAGGATGAATTGAGAGAAGAGCAGGCGATCACAAGTCAGCAGCTGGATGCGACATATTCCAGAATGGATGAGCTTGCATATGCGAAATCACAGCTTGAGAATGAGATTTCCGAACTGGATTCCAATCTTGTAAGTGTTATGGTTTCTATTGATACTCTTAAAGGAGATATCGATAATAAAGAAGTAGATATTATTAAGACAAAACAGGATCTGGCTAAGGCTCAGAAGGCGAGAGATAAGCAGTATGAGAGCATGAAGCTTCGTATTCAGGCACTGTATGAACAGGGTGGGGATGCAGCGTGGTTTCAGATGATGCTTAATTCAGAAGATTTAAGTGAACTTCTGACACGTGCTGAGAATACACAGCAGATGTATGAGCAGGACAGAAAGAATCTTGATAAATATGTGAATACTATTAATGAGGTGAATAATTTAAAGACTCAGTATGAATCTGACAAAGCAGAACTGGAAGAGATGAAGGCTTCTTATGAACAGCAGTCTTATGATCTTCAGTGCCAGATCGATCAGAAGAAATCTGAATCAGCCGATTATGAGAATGAAATTGCATATGCACAGCAGCAGGCGACAGAATATGCAAATCTGTTAGCGGAACAGACAGCTGAAATTCAGAGATTGGAAGCTGAAAGAATCGCAGCAGAAGAAGAGGCAAGACGACAGGCTGAGGAAGAGGCTGCAAGACAGGCGGCAGAAGAAGAGGCAGCAGCAAAAGCTGCAGAGCAGGAACAGGACTCCGAATCAGAAGACGAAGAAAATGTAGAGTATGATGAAGACGGAAATGAGATTGAGAATACTGATGATGCGGATGATGAATCTGATGAATCTGAATCAGATGATGGTGTAGAATATGATGAAAATGGTGATCCTGTTGACAATGCAGGAGCTTCCGATGATGTAGAGTACGATGAGTATGGCAATGTGATTGATTCTGATAATACAGTTTCACCAGATGATTATGAGAGTGAACAGTCATCTGATTCAGATAGTTCTTCATCTTCAGGTTCAGGATCAGGATCTTCTGTAGTAGACTTTGCAACACAGTTTGTTGGCAATCCATATGTATGGGGCGGTACAAGCCTTACAGGTGGAGCTGACTGTTCAGGATTTACACAGAGTGTATATGCAAACTTCGGAGTAAGTCTTCCGAGAACTTCTTATGAACAGCAGAATGCCGGTACAGAAGTATCTTATGCTGATGCACAGCCGGGCGATTTGATCTGCTACGGTGGACACGTTGCAATCTATATGGGGAATGGACGTATCGTTCATGCATCGAACTCTGTAGATGGAATTAAGATCAGTGATAACGCAGCGTACAGAACGATTGTTTCTGTAAGAAGACTGGTATAATTAAATAAGTATAAATAATTAAATTTATAGGGGTTGAAAAGGAGTATCGCTAAGGGGGCTGATGCTCCTTTTCTTTATGTATAAGTTACCATTATTCCGCGAGGTGTTTTGGCATGAATATGCCAAAATCCCGAGACATACCGCGCGAATTTATGCGATTAGCATAAATTCTGTGCATCGCGAAGCGTGTTGCTGTGAACGGAGTGAACCGTAACCATGTATAATATTTTACCGATTTTCAGGTGGATTTTACCTTGACATAAAATTGGATGGATAGTACAGTTTATGTAACTGAAGAGATACATATAAAATTTTAAATCTGTTTTTGGAGACATCAGTGGGAAAGAATATTCTCATGAATTATCCGGATTATAGTTGAATAGTGAAAGCGAGGAATGATAAATGGCAAATGACCATGTAGAACACATAAGAATTGTACAGGAAACAGTTGCTGGCAAGGAGATTACTTTTGCACATGTAATGGGAGGGCCGGCTCCGGTCATATACCAGAAGCTTGGACTGAATCCGCAGGTGGATTACCGTTCATCTGCAATCGGAATTATGAATATGACACCGCCTGAATCTGCAGTGATCGCATCTGATATTGCGGTAAAAAGCGGAAATGTTTATCTGGGATTTGCAGATCGATTTACAGGCACACTGATCATTACGGGAGAGATTTCCGATGTAATGTCAGCGATGACTGAGGTTGTGGATTATTTCAGAGACACTCTGGGTTATGTAGTCTGCAAGATTACCAAAAGATAGGAAGTGTTGGGATGGCAGGGATGACAACCAGAGAATTACTGGAAAAGCTTTATAACCAGGATTATGAGAAATTAAAGGGAAAAAAGCTGCGTATGACCAGGGTAAGGGTTCCGGGAAAGGAAGTGTGCCTGGCGCATGTGATCAATCCTTCACAGAGCTGTATTTATCAGAATCTTGGTCTGCATATTGGAGTCCATGAGGGAGAAGACCACACAGGAGAAGCAATCGGAATGATTCGTTTTACCCCATGGGAAGCAGTGGTTGTAGCTGCTGATATTGCAGTGAAAAGTGCAAATGTGGAGATTGGTTTCATGGATCGCTTCAGCGGATCATTGATCCTTACGGGAGGTCTGACGGAAGTTCAGACTGCAGTGGAAGAAGTGGTGAAATTTTTTAGAGAGGTGCTTGGCTTTAAGACTTGTGCAGTTCACAAAAGTTAAAAACATACGAAAAGTCAGTTATTCTGTACCGATGGTGCTTATGTAACTGCCGGAATAGCTGAAAGAAGTGAAAGGGACAGACATTAAATATGAAGAAAATATTTCTGATGGGCAGAAGTGAAGCAGGTAAGACTTCATTAACGCAGGCATTAAAAGGTGAAAAACTTCATTATGTAAAAACGCAGTATACGAATACGGATGATGATACCATTGATTCTCCGGGAGAGTATGCAGAGTCCAAGCATTTCAGCGTAGGGCTGGCCTGTTTTTCTTTTGAAGCAGATGTGGTGGCAATGGTACAGTCAGCAGATGAACCTTTCAGTTTGTTTGGCTATGGCAGTAATGCATTTATTCTGAGACCACTGATAGGAATCATTACGAAAATAGATTCTCCTTATGCGAATGTTCCAATGGTGCGTCAGTGGATGCTGAATGCAGGATGTGAAAGAATTTTTCTGGTAAACAATGTGACCGGAGAAGGGATTGATGAACTGAGAGCATATCTGAATGAGGATGTTCCAAAGCTGAGCCTGGAAGAAGCAAAAATTCAGACAGAGTCTTGGTCTGAAATGAATGGGATCCGTTGCCGGAAGGTGTGGAATATTGAAAAATATATTGATAAATAGTTGACAAGCTTGTTGCAGGGTGTTATTATAATGACAGTATAATTCCATACAGAACATATTAAGTGCTGATACTGTGAGAAAGAGCAGTACAGAAAGAGGGAATCAGGTGAGAAACCTGAGCGATCCGGTCACTGTAACAGAGGAGCAAATCTCAGAATGTCCATTGTGCCATAGCATGAGAAGGAGAGAGGAGCGATGAGCCTGGAGCCAGGAAACCTGCTTGGTATGGCGAGGTTAAACTTCCGTGTAAAGTGTAACAACCAACTCCGTTGAATCCGCAGCTTCGGAGTGTTGTCTGCTTTTATCTGAAGGCAGACATTTTTTATGGAATGCGCCTGTTCTTTATGAATTATACATGATTAAATGGCAGGCGATACTACTTCGGATTTATTCGTTCCCTCCGCGCACTCATGAACGGAATTTTTTTCTACCCCGGGGGTAGCATCGCTCCCTCTTATTAATTTTAAATGTATGATCTGTGAAAAATACTGTAATGAATTTTCAATGCTTTGTTATGTGAAGAGAAATTGATAATTTATTAGAGTAATTTTTTATTTCGTCCTCTGATGGGTGGGATTGATGGAGACTGAGAAAACGGAATTATTCTGGAAAGATAAAAACTTGCAACAGGAGAGGAGAGGTAGCAATGGAGAAACCTTATTGGGAAGGGAAAGAATATTCTTATTTCAGCCATAAGAAATGTGAACTTTTTTCCGTGTCATAAGAATGCAGATCCGGATGATTTTAACTGTCTGTTCTGTTATTGCCCGCTATATGCCCTGGGTGAGAAATGCGGTGGGAATTTCCGGTATACGGAAAAGGGAATTAAAGACTGCACAAACTGTATGCTTCCGCATAAGCGAAAAAACTATGGATATGTCACAGGAAAATACCAGGAACTGGCTGATATGATGAAAAGAGCAAAGGAAAGTATCAGCAAATAAGAGGAGAATGCGTCGCTGCTTAGAACGGAGTGAACAGTAACAATGTGTCAGATTAGCACAAATAAGAAAGAACGATTTTCATTGTAATACAATGCTTGTTCTGCTAGAATAAGGATAGCAAAAGAGAAGAGTCTGTAAGATTTTCAAGTCTGTTCTGAGTTAGTATATAAAGCATTTCACACACATTTTCCACACTTTTCACATGCACAGAAGAAAATGCATCACAGGCATTTGACGTCTTTTCCTGGCGACATTTTCTTGTCGGCAGAGCTCTGCATTTCTACATAGAGCCGTCGGAAAACAGGGGAAATTTACTGTTTTCCGACGGTTTTTGTCATTGATCATGGTTGAAAAACAAAAAAGATACTGATATAATGATATTATATTTATGTAAGGGAGTTAACTACTACATGAAAAAAAGAAATACAGCGATACGCGCATTGTCAGTTTTTCTGGCTTATGCAATGGTTTGTACATCGGTACCCGCTGCGGGTCAGGAAATGTTTGGATCCGGAGTCGACAGGGAGACAGAAGAAAATACATCAGATCTGAAAGAATTTCAAAGTTCACAGGCAGATGAATTTGGAACAGATACGGGATCGGATGCAGAATTGTTCGGAAGCGATGATGCAAAACAGGAGTTTCAGGATGGAGAAAACTCAGAAGAGGGTACAGACGGAATCAGGTATATTAAGGGCCGTCCGTTGACAGAAGAGGAAAGAAAGGAAGAACTGGAACCCTTTAAAAATTTAAAACCTTTGGATCCGGGAATTGAAGTGGAGAGTGATCTGACATCAGTTTATGCTGCATATGGAAACAGGGAGGCTGCATTTCCATCTTCCTATGATGCCAGAAAGGAAGGATTAGTTACGCCCGTAAAGAATCAGAATCCATTTGGAACCTGCTGGGCTTTTGGTATGGCAGCAATCATGGAGACTTCGCTTCTGGCACAGAACAAAGGAACCTACGATCTGTCAGAAGAACATTTATCATATTTTTTCTCCAACAGACAGAATGATCCTCTTGGAAATACCCCTGATGATAAGAATTATGTACTGGGAAATTATCACGTGATAGGAGGTAATGATCACCTGGCGGCGATTTATCTCAGTACATGGTCGGGAATGACCACAGAGGCCGATGTACCATTTCCTACGGATTCTTTGCATCAGAATGATCTGACTGTACAGATTCCGGAAAGTAAGGCTTATAATTCTGCAGCATATCTGAAAAATGCATCTGTTTCCAAATACAGTGAGGAACGTATGAAAGAAATGCTGCTGAATGACCATGCAGTATCCATTATGCTTTATATGAAGGAAAGTTATGCAAATCCGGACACAGCTGCATATTGTTATCCTGTTGGAAAATCAAATTCGACTGTAATTAATCATATTGTGACAGTGGTCGGATGGGATGATACGTATTCAAAGGATAATTTCCTTCCTGTTTCCAATGTAACATCTGATGGTGCGTGGATCATCAAAAACAGTTGGGGGGAGAAGAAAGGAGACGGAGGATATTACTATCTTTCTTATCAGGATCCCAATATCAGTAAACTTGTAAGTGCAGAGGCAGTGGCTGCTTCGGATCAAAAGTACAGGAATAATTATTTTTATGATGGTTCTTCAGCACTTTCAGTGATTCCGATACAGGCGGGACAGTCAGTAGCAGCAGTTTATGAGACAACTGCAGGAAAGGGAAAAGCAGAAGTCCTGGGGGAGGTTAATCTTGTTACAAACAGTGACAATGCCTGTTACAAAATTCAGATATACACCGATCTGACAGATCCATATGACCCGGAAAGCGGGACCGCTGCATATGCTGCTCCATATGAGTTTGAGCAGCCAATCGCAGGTGTACAGACTATCAGTGTACCAGAGGTGGTTTTGAAACAGGGAAGCAGATATTCTGTTGTGATCACAAATAGTGGGACTGACAAAATCAGCTTTGGAGTGGAAGCAAAGTCCAGTTATGGGAACTGGTTTACCTGTACGGCGGGGATAGAAACAGGGCAGACATTCTATAAGAGTGCATCGGAAACGGCCAGGTGGACAGATGGAAAGACGAAAAACTGGACGGCAAGGATCAAGGCACATACAAGGACCCTGAATCAGTCATGGGTGCCGGATACACCGGTATTTCAGGTGAAGGCATATAATTCCGGATATAACCTTATTTCATGGGAAAAAGTTTCCGGAGTTACAGGATATTATGTGTACAGAAAACCTGCAGCAGGTGGGAAGTGGTCCAAAATTGCAGATGTCGGGACATCGGAATTAAAATATAAAGATAGTAAGGTTACGGCTAATGCATCATACCGTTATACAGTAAAAGCATATTATGAAGCATCCGGAAAAAGATATTCAGGTAAATATAAAACCGGCGATGTGATTAAAGCAGCACCTGCAGTGCAGAAGGTTACTTCTGTGAAATCTGAGAAAAATGGAATCCGTATCCGGTGGAAGCCTCAGAAAAAATGTGACGGCTATTATATTTACAGAAAGAAAAAAGGTGGTTCCTATCAATTGATAAAGAAAATTTCCAATGGAAATAGTTCTTCTTATCTGGACAAAAAAGCACAAAAAGGTGTATCATACTATTATGCGGTAAAAGCATATGTTAAAGAGCCATATGGAAATACATACAGCAAATATAAAAGTTCATCTGCTGTAAAAAGAAAATAAGAAATGAAGGAAAGAGATTATGAAGAGAAGGTTTGGAACAGTAATAGCAATGGTACTGTGCTTTATTCTGACAGTGGTTTCTGTTTATGCGGATGACGGAAAGGGTCAGAATCCGGATTATGTAACAGATTATTATATGATCGTACAGAGTACACAGGACGGGGTAGATATTTATGATGAAGCAGACACTCAGAGTGTTAAACTGAATGACAGCAAAATCCCAAATGGAACTGCCATTCACGTTCTGGGGGAGAAGAATGGAGCAGACAATAAAAAATGGGCATATACACAGTACCATGGAATGAACGGATATGTTCCTATGGATGATCTGGATCCGGCTTCCAGAGAAGAAGCTGCCAATGAGGAATATCGTACTTTCGGAGGCAAAGATGTGGATTTCGAAGTAAAGGTTCATGGAAACGTATCGGTTTATAACGGACCTGGAGAGAAATTTGATCAGGTTTCAGGAACAGAGGGAATCGCAGATGGGACAACTGTACATATTTTTCAGTATGTTCAGGGAGAAGACGGAACAAACTGGGGGAAAACAGACACAGATGGTGTGACACAGGGATGGCTGAATCTTGATCGTGATACAGATTACGTAAATGAAAATGTATCCGCAGATGCACCGGAGGCTACAGGCACATCAGGAAATGTTCCGGTGGCTGCTGTTACACCAACACCGGAAGCAACTCCAACTCCGAAAGCCACACCAACACCAGATGTAACACCTACAGAAAAAGTGACACCGACACCGGAGGCAACACCTACAGAAGAAGCAACACCGACACCGGAGGCAACACCTACAGAAGAAGCAACGCCAACACCGGAAGAAACAGAGACGCCTGCTTCGACAGAAGACAAGGAATCCGATGATAAGCAGAGTCAGAAAACATCAGGAAAGAATGTAAAAGCAGATTCAGGAATGAAGAATCCTGTAATCTGGATTAGTGGTATCGGGATTATTGTTATCATAATTTTACTTATTTATTTCCTGAAGAAGAAAAAGTAAGAGTTAAAATCATTAAAGAATGCCGTCGACGGCAGAGAACAGTTACAAAATAAACAGGGGAACTAAAAGAGCAGCGCATCGGATGATGCAGCTGCTCTTTTTAGAAAATGTGTGTGTATAATTGAGACGTTATGAGGAAACCTCAAATCAGTCTTAATTAACAAAAACTATTAATGTGTGTGCATATATAGTCTACAATTTTTTTGCAATTTAATCAAGATGGAATTTTATAGAACGTGATATATTTTTGAGGAAAGGTTACTGTTCACACACCACTATCCCGCGAGGTGTTTTGGCATGAATATGCCAAAATCCCGAGACATACGAGCCAAAATTCCATTGCCGCAGGCAATCTGGAATGAATTTTGGCTACGTTACTGTGAACGGAGTGAACAGTAACAATATTTTGTGATCATCACTGACTGATTCAGTAAAAAAGCAGTTCAGGTACACCTGACGCATACTTGAACTGCCTGTATATTTCTTATTTATGCAATACGACTTTTCCTTCATGAAGAGTTTTGGGAACATCGATCACTCTCTGATTGCTGGAACCTTTCCATTTAAGGGAAAGTTCTTTCTTGTCCACCTCAAATTCACCGTCTACGCAGACATCCAGATAACGCACAATCTCTTCTTTGCAGATCTCCTCCCAGAGGAAACCTGTATAAAGCCAGATTGTTTTGCCAGGATATCTCCTTCTGATCTCCTTCGCAAAGGCTGTTACCTCAGTGATATTTGCCGGGTGCAGTGGATCTCCACCTGAAAAGGTAATTCCGCTCACATAATCCTTATCCAGTTCCGCAAAAATCTCCTTGCGTTCTGCCTCACCGAAAGGCAGTCCGCCGTTTGGATCCCAGGTGACAGGATTCTGGCACTCCGGACAGCAGTGATTGCATCCTGCCACCCAGAGCACTACACGAAGTCCGTCGCCATTAAGCATATCGTCCTTGGTAATATTGTGATATCTCATAATTTTTTACGCTTCTTCCGGTACATCCTTCATGCTGAAGCTGATTCTTCCCATCTTGTCTTTGCCAAGGCAGATAACCTTAACTTTATCACCAAGTGTGAGAACATCCTCAACACGATTGATTCTTTCTTTACAGATCTTGGAAATGTGTACCATTCCCTCTTTACCCGGTGCAAATTCAACGAATGCACCAAACTCTTTGATGCTGACAACTTTACCTGTAAAGATCTGTCCTGCTTCAAAATCAGTTGCAATGATCTTAACCATGTTAGCTGCCTCATCCATGCTCTTCTGATCGACTCCACAGATAGATACCGCACCTTCGTCTGTGATATCGATTTTAACACCTGTACGCTCGATGATCGTATTGATAGTCTTTCCTCTCTGACCTACAACATCACCGATCTTCTGAGGATCGATCTGGATCTGGATGATCTTCGGAGCATATTCGCCTACAGTTGTACGTGGAGCTGCGATGCATTTCTCCATAACTTCTGTCAGGATATATTCTCTTGCCTCTTTTGTACGTCTGATTGCTTCTTCTACGATCGGTCTTGTCAGTCCATGAATCTTGATATCCATCTGGATTGCTGTGATACCGTCATGAGTTCCGGCTACCTTGAAGTCCATATCTCCGAAGAAGTCTTCAAGTCCCTGGATATCTGTCAGAACGATGTAATCATCATCTGTATCACCTGTTACCAGACCACAGGAAATACCTGCTACCGGTTTTTTGATCGGTACACCGGCTGCCATCAGAGACATAGTGGATGCACAGATACTTGCCTGAGAAGTAGAACCGTTGGATTCAAATGTCTCAGATACAGTACGGATCGCATATGGGAATTCCTCTTCGCTTGGAAGTACAGGAACTAATGCTCTCTCAGCAAGTGCACCATGTCCGATCTCACGACGTCCCGGTCCTCTGGATGGTTTTGTCTCACCTACAGAGTAGGACGGGAAATTGTAGTGATGCATATATCTCTTTGAAGTTTCAAATTCGTCAAGTCCGTCAAGCTTCTGTGCTTCTGCAAGAGGAGCCAGAGTTGTGATGGTACAGATCTGTGTCTGTCCACGTGTGAACATAGCAGAACCATGTACTCTGGGGATAATATCTGTCTCTGCTGCCAGAGGACGGATCTGAGTAATGGCACGACCATCAGGACGTTTGTGGTCTTTTAAGATCATCTTGCGGACAGTCTTCTTCTGGTACTGATATACAGCCTCGCCCAGAACTGCAAGCCACTCTTCCTTGTCAGCAAAAGCTTCTTTCAGTTTCTCTGTTACCTGACGGATATTTTCTTCTCTTGTCTGTTTATCGTCAGAGAATACGGCAACTTCCATTTCTGCCGGAGGTACGATTTCTTTGATCGCTGCGAAGAGTTCTTCCGGAACTGCACATGATTCGTAGCTGTGTTTCGGTTTTCCGCATTCTTCTACGATCTTATCGATAAATTTGATGATCTCCTGGTTTACTTCATGAGCTTTATAGATAGCTTCGATCATCTTGTCTTCCGGAACTTCTTTTGCGCCGGCTTCGATCATGATTACTTTCTCTCTTGTGGAAGCTACTGTAAGCTGAAGGTCAGATACATCTTTCTGTGCCATGGTAGGGTTGATGATATATTCACCATTGATCAGACCAACCTGTGTGGTTGCACATGGACCGTCAAAGGGGATATCGGAAATGCAGGTTGCAATAGCAGAACCCAGCATAGCCGGAATCTCCGGATTACATTCCGGATCAACAGACATAACCATGTTTACCAGTGTTACATCATTTCTGTAATCCTTTGGGAACAGAGGACGCATCGGTCTGTCGATCACGCGGGAAGTAAGGATTGCATGCTCGCTTGCTTTTCCCTCTCTCTTGTTAAATCCTCCCGGGATTTTGCCTACTGCATACATTTTCTCTTCATATTCAACACTTAACGGGAAGAAATCGATTCCTTCTCTTGGCTCTTTAGATGCTGTTGCTGTAGATAATACTGTAGTATCACCATAATGCATTAATGCTGCACCGTTTGCCTGTTTTGCAACGCGGTTGATATCTACTGTCAAGGTTCTTCCGGCTAATTCCATGGAATAACTTTTGTACATATGTTCATTCTCCTTTTTTCATATTCTGGTTATTATTTTTTCAAATCTTTCTGTGAATTTTTGCCTTCCCCCAATCAGGACAGATATTCCTGTATCAGACGGCAATTTTCAAATTTACATGGTATTACAATGTCACATTAAAACAGGAGTCCGAAACAACTGAAAAAACTACTTTTTCAGTTATTTTGCAAAATAATCTTTTCAGTAGTCTCGGAAATAACTCCTGCTGCGTTTCATAGTTTCTGAATACGCATTGCATACACATTAAAACAACAATTCCACTTGCATAAAAAGGGAGGCGGATGGAAATCCGCCCCCTTCCGCATACTAAAAGGCTATTATTTTCTTAAGCCTAATTTTTCAATCAGTGCACGGTATCTTTCGATGTCTGTTTTCTTCAGGTAAGCTAACAGTCCACGTCTCTGACCTACCATTTTCAGAAGACCACGTCTGGAGTGATGATCTTTATGTGTCCTGTAAATGCTCTGTAAGTTCCTGAATTCTTGCTGTAAGAACTGCTACCTGTACTTCCGGTGATCCTGTATCGCCTTCAGTTCTTGCATATTCTTTCATGATCGCTGCTTTCTTTTCTTTTGAAATCATTGTGATTTCCTCCTGTATTCTATAATTATTATTGATTGACCGCCACACATTAAGAGATGGTCGGAGCGTCCGGTCCCTGAACATGGGCTAAATTCACCTTGGTTAGTATAGCACATTGATTCTGGCGTGTAAACCTCTTTTTTACAAAGTTTCAAAATATTCCTGTCCCTTCACAGCATCCCTCTCCAACTGTGCCTTCAGTGCCTCCAGCGAAGAAAACTTCTGTTCAGGTCTGAGGAATTTTTTGAAATCTACCTTGCAGTATTCCCCATACAGATCTTCATTGCAGTCAAACAGATATGTTTCCACACCAATAAACTTCTCGCCGCCAACAGTAGGCTTATGACCTACATTGGTAATTCCCTGATAACTTCTGTCTCTGAAATGGGATACTGTGATATAAACCCCGTTTGGAGGCATCAGTTTCTCTACCGGAGGGATCAGGTTGGTGGTCGGAAGCAGATATTTATGTCCCATTCCACGTCCATGTTCAACGATTCCTTCTACTGAGAAATCTGTTCCCATAAGGAAACGGAATTTTTCCATATTTCCTCTGTTCAGTTCTTCCCTGACAAAGGTACTACTAATCTTACGGCGTCCGTCCATTTCTTTTGGCAGGACTTCCGTATGAAATCCATATTTCTTTCCGAACTCTTTGAGCATGGCAGGAGTTCCTTTCCGCTCATAGCCAAAACGGAAATCCTCTCCAACTGCCACATAGGAAACCTGCAGATCTCCTATCAGTATTTCTTTTATAAAATTCTCTGCTTTCATGTGCCGTATTTTCTCTGTGAGCGGACATTCCAACAGTATATCCACTCCCATTTCTTCCAATATACGACATCTCTCTTCCTTTGTGAGGATTGTTCTTGAGGCAGTTCCAAGCGCAAGTACAACCGCCTGTGCACCTTCCTGTTTCTGCTCAATAATTTTCTCAACCAGTTTCTGATGTCCGCGGTGTATGCCGTCAAACTTCCCAAGTGTTACCGCACTGTGTGAAATTCTGGGAAAATCATTCTCAATCCTTAAATATTCCATCATGTCTCCTAAAACATTTTTACAGGGAAATACCTGTTTCTTTTCTCGTCCCACTGGTAAACTCCGGCAAAACTGCCTTCACTGCTGCACATACGGATCCATCCGTTTTTCTCCTGTGCATCGACCAGTGCCTGTACAAGAGGATTTCCATTAGCCAGAAGTCTGTCCCCTTCTTTTGTACAGCATACCCTTGGATACTCTGCAAGAATCTCCTCAATACCGAGGATTTTACTCTCTATGGTTCCTTCCTGCACTGCCTCTTCTGTCTGCGCCAGGGTAATGGCATCATCCAGTGTAAATCTGCCCACCTTTGTCCGCAAAAGACTTTCCATGGCAGCTCCACAGCCCAGCTTTTCCCCTATATCATGGCACAGAGTACGGATATAGGTTCCCTTGCTGCAGGTCACACGAAAACGCACCAGCGGAAAACTGATATCCAGAATTTCTATCTCATAAAAATGTACAGGTCTTGGTTTACGCTCCACAGTCTTGCCCTCTCTGGCAAGTTCATAGAGTTTCTTTCCATTGACCTTCAGTGCTGAATACATTGGCGGCACCTGCATATAGTCTCCCACAAAAGAACTGACCACTGTGCAAAGCTCTTCTTCTGTAACGGAAAGCTCTGTAGTCTGTGAGAGAACAGTTCCGCTCATATCCTGGGTATCCGTAACAACACCCAGACGCATCACTGCCTCATAGGTTTTCTCTTTATCTGTGATCATATCCACCAGACGGGTTGCTTTTCCCAGAGCCACCGGGAGCACTCCTTCTGCATCCGGATCAAGAGTTCCGGTATGTCCGATTTTCTTCATATGAAGGATTCCCCGAAGCTTTGCCACCACATCATGGGAAGTGAATCCTTTTTCCTTACGGATTACAATTACTCCATCCATCAGACTTCCTGCTCCTGAAACTGTTTGCAGATCTGTTCTGTCACATTGTTGATCACATCATACACAGAACCCTGAAGATCACATCCTGCTGCTCTCATATGACCGCCGCCGCCAAAATATACTGCAATCTTGCTTACATCCACATTTCCGTTGGAACGCAGGGAAACTTTGAAAGACTGAGTTTCCACTTCATAGATAAACATGGCAACTTCCACTCCCGCTGTAAGACGAAGCTGACTGACGATACCATCCAGATCCTTGCCATCCACACCATAGAACTCCATGTCTCTTTTTTTTAAGATATCCGATAATACATTTTCCATCCAGAAGCAGGATACTCTCTGCAAGAACACGCCCCATTACCTGATTCTGCACATAAGTTTTCTGATAGAAAGATTCGTCAATGATCTTACTGAAATTGAATCCTGTCTTCATCAGTTCCCCGGCAATACGCATGGTCTCCGGTGAAGTTGAAGAGTACTGAAATACCCCTGTGTCATGAACCATTCCCGTATAGATCGGCACTGCAATGGTACGGACCACTTTCTCAGGATCAAAAAGCCCATAGAGAACTTCACAGGCAGAGCTTACCTCTCCCCTGATATGATTCACCTGTGCAAATCCAGAGTTACTGATATGATGATCAATACATGCTGTTCTTTTTGCAGTGTCAAAGTATGGACCTGCAATGGCAAGTCTGTCTCTTGCACTTACATCACAGGTAACAAAAAGGTCATACTCTTTGTCACCGTCCAACTCTGTTTTAATCTCATCCATACAGTCAATATGTCCGAAAACAGGTTTGGGATTATCCAGGTACACATCTGCCTGAATTTCCGGATAATAGGTTTTTACATATAAATATAACGCCATACAGGAACCAACGCAGTCACCATCCGGACGGATATGTCCGCCGATTCCCATTGTTTTCACACCTTCCAGTATTTCCGCAATATTTTCCATGTTCTCATCCTCTTTTAATTCTCATCCTGCTCCTCATCCTGTCTGTGGGAGTTGCTGTCTTTCTTGGTAACATCATCAATAAGCTTTGACATATTTACACCATACTCAATAGATTCGTCCAAGATAAAACGGATCTCCGGTGTATTTCTCAGGTTTAAATTACGCGCCAGCTGGCGTCTGATGTAGCCTTCTGCACTGTTCAGACCTTTGATCGTCGCTTCCTTTGCTTCTTTTTCACCCAGCACACTGATATATGCTCTGCAGGTTTTCAGATCAGGAGCCACTTCTACAGCCATGACAGAAGTCATCGGATGAATACGCGGGTCCTTGATCTCGTTGCGGATAATGGTGCTGAGTTCCTTCTGGACTTCCCCATTGATCCGGGTATTCTTAATACTGTTTTTTCTCATTTTAAGTTTTACTCCTATATATCCGGCAATTCTGTCAAATACTGTGAGCAATCCGGATCATCGACTATCCTGATCACATTATTTTCTGAATTACCACAATCAAGTCAAGGTGCGCACCACACTGTACCTGACACTATGAATCGCGCACCCTACCTTTATAAACCATTACTATCTCGGTACTTCTACCATGATATAAGCTTCTACTTTATCTTCCTCTTTCACATCGTTAAATCCGTCAAATACAAGGCCACATTCGTATCCTGCCTTAACTTCCTTAACATCGTCTTTGAATCTCTTCAGGGATGCAAGCTCACCTTCAAATATCTGCTCGCCTTCTCTGGAAATACGAACCTTGCAGTTTCTCTGGAAGATACCATCCAGAATATAGCTTCCTGCAATCGTACCAATACCGGATGCCTTGAACAGCTGACGCACTTCCGCATGACCGATAACTTTCTCCTCAAATATAGGATCAAGCATACCCTTCATGGCAGCTTCTACATCTTCGATTGCCTGATAAATAACTCTATACAGACGAAGATCTACACCTTCCTGCTCAGCAAGCTGTTTTGCGGTTGCATCCGGACGGACATTAAAGCCGATAATGATCGCATTTGATGTAGCCGCAAGACTTACGTCAGACTCATTGATCGCACCAACACCGCCATGGATCACCTTTACAACCACTTCTTCGTTGGAAAGTTTGGTCAGACTCTGTTTTACAGCTTCCACAGATCCCTGTACATCTGCTTTGACAATGAGCGGAAGTTCCTTCAGATCGCTTGCCTGAATCTGATCAAAGAGATTATCCAGAGATAATTTGCCCTTAGTCTCCTCAAGAAGACGGTTCTTGTTCTCAGATACAAATGCACCTGCAAAGTTCTTGGCTTCCTTATCACTGTCAAATGCAAGAAGAATTTCACCTGCATTCGGCACATCACCAAGTCCCAGGATTTCTACAGGAGTAGAAGGACCTGCTTCTTTAATCCTGCGTCCCTTATCATCCATCATGGCACGAACCTTACCATTGCATGCTCCTGCTGCAATAAAGTCTCCCACATGAAGAGTACCTTTCTGGACAAGGATCGTGGCAACCGGACCTTTACCTTTATCAAGCTGAGCCTCGATTACAAGACCTCTTGCGGAACGGTTCGGATTTGCCTTTAATTCACATACCTCGGCTGTAAGAAGGATCATCTCAAGAAGAGTATCGATTCCCTCTCCTGTATGTGCGGATACAGGAACAAAAATCGTACTTCCGCCCCAGTCTTCCGGAATCAGTTCATATTCAGAAAGTTCCTGTTTTACACGCTCAATATTAGCACTTGGCTTATCAATCTTGTTGATTGCAACTATGATCTCAACGCCTGCCGCCTTCGCATGGCTGATAGCCTCTACTGTCTGAGGCATCACACCATCATCAGCTGCTACAACCAGAACTGCAATATCTGTGGAGTTTGCACCACGCATACGCATAGCTGTGAAAGCTTCATGTCCAGGTGTATCCAGGAATGTGATCTTCTGTCCGCCAACCTCTACTACAGAAGCACCGATGTGCTGTGTGATACCGCCGGCTTCTCCACGTGTTACATTTGTCTTACGGATTGCATCCAGAAGAGATGTTTTACCATGGTCAACGTGCCCCATAACACAGACTACAGGTGGTCTTGAAACCATATCTTTTTCGTCTTCTTCATCCTCTTTGAGGAGTTCTTCGATAACGTCTACCTTCTCTTCCGGTTCTGCGATGATATCATATTCCAGAGCAATCTCCTGAGCTTTCTCAAAATCGATCTCATGGTTTACGGTAACCATCATACCCTGCATAAAGAGCTTCTTCACAATTACTGACGGCTGCATTTTCATAGCTTCTGCCAGTTCGCGGATCGTCATCTTCTCCGGAAGTGTGATTTCCTTAACCTCAGGTTTCTTCTCTTCCTGTTTTGGCTGCGGAGCCGGTTTCTGCAGAGCTTTCGGGATTCTGGAATTCTTATTGAATCCACCCTGATTTGGTCTGCGTCCGCCACTCTGTGTCTTATCAAAATCTTTTTTCTTGTTTTTGTTCTCTCTGTCTCTTTCTCTCTTGCTGTCTTTGGAAGTCTTTGTCAGTTCCGGTGCAAATGCCATATCGTCATTCTTTCTTGTATTCTGGCGCTGTCCCTGACGTCCCTGACTGCCGCCGAAGCGTCCGTCACGTCCTTCACTTCTGTTTCCGTCCGGACGACCCTGGCCATTGCCCTGCGGTCTTCCTCCCTGACGGTTTCCATCTCCCTGTGGTCTTCCCTGTCCGAAACGTCCTCCCTGACGATTTCCATCGCCCTGGAATCTTCCGCCCGGACGGCCCTGGCCATCGCCCTGGGATCTGCCCTGTCCGAAACGTCCTCCCTGGCGGTTATCTCCCTGGGATCTTCCCTCGCCCTGAGGTCTTCCCTGACGGTTTCCTTCGCCCTGGTTTCTTCCCTGGCCAAAACGTCCTCCCTGGCGGTTATCTCCCTGGGATCTTCCTTCACCCTGAGGTCTTCCCTGACGGTTCTGTCCGTCCGGTCTTCTGTTGCCTGTACCTGGGCGGTCATTATTATTTCTTCTTGGTCTGTCACCGTCTGTTCTTGAACTGTCGGAATTTCTTCCTTCTGCATTTCTTGGTGAACCTGTTCTCTCGCCTTCAGCTTTCACAGGTTTCTTTCTTGTTTTTCCTCCGTCACTTGCATTCTGTGCATGAAAAACGCGGATAATATTTTTTTTCTTTTTAGGTGTTTCAGTTTTATCTCCTTCTGATTTTGCTGTTACAACCTTTTCTTCTGTCTTGGGAGTCTCCAATTTCGCAATATGCTCCTTTCCCCTGTTATTATTGTCTTTTCTGAATCTATTCTTTACTTCCGAAACCGCAGGCTCATCCACCATACTCATATGGCTTCTCACATCAACGCCTTTTGATTTCAGAAACTCGATTACTTCTCTGTTCTGTCGTCCAAGCTCTCTGGCCAGCTCATGTACTCTTAATTTTGACAATCGCTATACCTCCTTCATGATTGCTTTCGCAAAGTTCTCATCCTGGACAGCCAGACAGGCGCGGTACTCCTTTCCCATTGCTCTGCCTAAGCTCTCTTTATCTGAGAAGAAGAAAATCGGAACTTCATAAAAACTGCACATATTCCTGAATTTCTTCTTTGTATTCTCGGAGGCATCCTCAGCAACGATCACAAGCAGTCCTTTTCCGGTCTTTACAGATTTCTCTGTGGAAAATTCTCCGCTTACGGTCTTGCCTGCTTTGGTAGCCAGCCCTATCAGCGACAGTACTCTGTTATTTTTCAATATCTTCCAGCTCCTTCTTAAGTCGTTCGTATACCTCATCCGGAACCGCAGTTTTCAGTGAACGCTCAAGTCCATGATTTTTAATCGCTTTATCCAGACATTCTCTGGAAAGACACAGATATGCGCCTCTGCCGTTTTTCTTACCGGTAGTATCAAGCACGATCTCATCTTCTGTAGTCTTAAGAACTCTGAGCATCTCTTTCTTGCTTTTCATTTCCCTGCAGCCGGTACACTGGCGCATGGGAATCTTATTCTTCGTCTTCATTCTCTCCTGCTTCCTGAGCCTGTGGCTCTTCTTCTACAGGAACTTCCTCTGAAACTTCTTCTGCTTCGGTTTCTTCTGTCAGGGAATCTTCTGCTGAAGTTTCCTCTGCTGAAGTTTCCTCTGCTGATGCCTCAGCTGCATCTTCTGCAGTCTCGTCATCATCATAATCATAGAAATCACCGGCTTCTTTTGCCTGAGTCTCACTCTTGATGTCAATCTTAAATCCTGTAAGTCTTGCAGCAAGACGTGCATTCTGACCTTCTTTACCGATTGCAAGGGACAGCTGATAATCAGGAACAACTACCAGAGCTGTCTTCTCATCAGGATCTGCCATAACTGCGATAACCTTTGCAGGGCTCAATGCATTCTCGATCAGGATCGCAGGATTCTCATCCCAGTTGATGATATCAATCTTCTCACCGCGAAGTTCCTCAACTACTGCATTGACACGTGCGCCGTTCATACCTACGCATGCACCAACTGCATCTACATCCGGATCGTTGCTCCATACAGCGATCTTTGTACGGGAACCGGCCTCACGTGCGATGCTCTTGATCTCAACAGTTCCGTCTTTTACTTCTGCAACTTCTGACTCAAAGAGACGTTTCACAAGTCCCGGATGAGTTCTGGATACCAGAATACGAGGTCCCTTCGGGGTATCCTTGACTTCAAGAATATACACCTTTATTCTCTCTGTCGGCTGGAAGGTTTCCCCTTTCACCTGTTCATTCTCACTTAATACTGCATCTGCCTTACCAAGATTGATGCTTACATTCTTGCCCATCACACGCTGTACAATACCGGTTACTACTTCTTTTTCTTTTCCATAGTATTCATCATACAGCACTTTACGTTCTTCCTCACGGATTTTCTGCAAGATAACGTTCTTTGCATTCTGTGTCGCAATACGTCCGAATTCCTTAGACTGGATCGGAACCTGTATCATGCCTCCGATCTCAGCTCTTGATGTGATTTTCAAAGCATCTGCCAGAGAAATCTCCATTGCAGGATCCTCTACGTATTCTACGATACTTCTGTCTGCATACACTGAAAAATCGCAGGTTTCCGGATTAATAGTTACATGTACATTGTCAGCTTTTCCAAAATGGTTTTTGCAGGCCTGGATCAGAGACTGCTCAATTGCCTCAAGCAAAGTATCTTTGCTGATACTCTTTTCCTTTTCAAGGATATCCAGTGCCTCCTTTAACTCTCTGCTCATTTTTTTCTTATCCTCCCGAATTAACTAAAACTCTATTGCGAGGCGTATCAGGGCTGTGTCTTTCTTATCAAAAACACGCTCGGTTCCATCCTCATCGATTGTCACACTGTTACTATCATATGCGGTCAAAATCCCGCAGAACTCTTTTTGCTTCTCGATTGGCCGATAGGTACGGATTTCCACCAGTTTTCCCATGTTTCTCTCAAAGTCTTTGTCTTTCTTCAGCGGTCTGTCCAGTCCCGGTGAACTGATCTCCATGATATAACTGTCTTCAATAAAATCATTCTCATCCAGTTTGTCACTGAATGCTCTGCTGACTGTCTCGCAGTCATTTACTGTAATTCCGCCTGGTTTGTCAATGTATCCTCTCAGATACCAGTTTCCTGCTTCCTTTACATATTCTACATCAACCAGTTCAAAGCCGTTAAGTTCTACGATCGGTGCCAGAAGTTCCTCTGCGCGCTTTTCATACTCTTCCCGTCTGCTCATTTTCCCACCTGCCTTTCCATGCAACAAATAAGAGTGGGCTCACGCCCACTCCTTTGTCAACAAGTTCTAATTTAGATGTATTGTAACACCAATTTCCGGCAATTGCAAGGCTTTTCCTGCAAAAACCTTGATTTTAGCGGATTTGTTGGTTTTATATACGTGGTTTTATTCCTTTACTGTCCCGTTTGGACAGTTTTATCCTGTTGAGAACATAGGGTTTATCATGGTAAGTAATGGTATATTCCTGGCGGCTTTCCAGAAGATATGCATGATCCAGCTTATC
>ENA-OQDL01000227-OQDL01000227.1-human-gut-metagenome-genome-assembly--contig:-NODE-227-length-38338-cov-12.745335_pt1 | contig 38338 bp, 35 predicted proteins | sample MGYA00242782_ERZ504609 | MGnify/ENA primary metagenome ERZ504609 (study PRJEB26092, sample SAMD00036320) | human gut metagenome | host: Homo sapiens | study: EMG produced TPA metagenomics assembly of... | reverse complement strand
CATGCATCTTCAGAAAACGATCGGTGTTTTGAAAGCTCTGGCTGAGAAGGAGGGGCTGACTTATTCCGAGGATGTTGAGAAGCTTGCATATACAGTGGAAGATGTGCAGAATCGTATGGAAGAAAAATAAACAGAGATTTTGAAAAAGAGCTGGGCCGCCTTATATGGTTCAGCCCTTTTTCTTCATATAAAATACTTTTTTATGTAAAAAAACGAAAAATCCTCTTTACTTTCTAAAGTTAATATAATAAAATTTATAAATATGTGTAAAACTGGTTTAAAAGCAGAAAGCATGGGGATGCATAAGCAAAATCTCTCATGTTTTGTGATTTTAAAGCAGAAACATGGAAGGGAGAGAAACAATGACAACAGCACATATTTGTATAATGGCAGCCATTATCGTCTATCTGGGTGCAATGATCTTTGTAGGTTATCTTTGCTCCAAGAACAATAATGACAGTTCTGATTTCTATCTTGGAGGACGAAAGCTTGGTCCACTTGTCACAGCTATGAGTGCAGAGGCTTCTGACATGAGCAGCTGGCTTCTGATGGGCCTGCCGGGACTTGCTTATCTTACCGGTATTGCAGATGCAGGCTGGACAGCCATTGGCCTTGCGATCGGAACTTACGTAAACTGGAGGATCGTGGCAAAAAGAATCCGCCGCTACACACATGTGGCAGGAAATTCCATTACATTGCCATCCTTTTTCAGTAATCGTTACAGAGATGAGAAAAAGATCCTGCAGTCTATCGGAGCGATTTTTATCGTGATCTTTTTTATTCCGTATACAGCTTCCGGATTTGCAGCCTGTGGTAAACTTTTTGCAAGTCTCTTCGGTGTAAAATATCTGCCAGCTATGATCATCAGTGCACTGGTCATCGTTGGATACACCACACTGGGAGGATTCCTGGCAGCATCTACCACGGACTTTATCCAGAGTATCATCATGTCCATCGCTCTTGTGATCGTATTTGTATTCGGGATCAGCACAGCAGGTGGTATTGAAGCAGTTGCAGACCATGCAAGATCACTGCCCGGATATCTGACTATGTTTACTACATATGATCCAACAACCGGAACAGAACAGGCATATCCACTGCTTAATATCATTTCCATGCTTGCATGGGGACTTGGATATTTCGGAATGCCGCATATTCTTCTTCGTTTCATGGCGATCGAAGACGAAGAGAAGCTTACACTTTCCAGAAGAGTAGCAACTACATGGGTAGTGATCTCACTGGCAGTAGCAGTACTGATCGGTGTGGTAGGACTTGGAATGACAGCAGCAGGAGAGTTTGACCTTCTGGAAGGCTCCGCATCTGAGACAATTATCGTTCAGATCGCAGATCTTCTCAGTAAACATGGTGTAATTGCAGCAATCCTTGCAGGACTCATCCTTGCAGGAATCCTGGCATCCACCATGTCAACTGCAGATTCTCAGCTCCTGGCAGCATCCTCAGCAGTTTCTTCCGACCTTCTCGGAAGTATCCTGAAGGATAAAGAAACAAAAAAAGAAAGCATGGTAGCCGATAAGATCACGCTTCTTCTCATCGCAGTAGTAGCCATGTTTATTGCCCGCGACCCGAACAGCTCTGTGTTTACTATCGTATCCTTTGCCTGGGCAGGCTTCGGAGCCGTATTCGGCCCGGTGGTACTTCTGGCATTATTCTGGAGACGTTCCAACTGGCAGGGAGCCCTGGCAGGAATGATCTGCGGCGGTTCCATGGTATTTATCTGGAAATACGGAATCAGCACGCTCGGCGGCGCCTGGGGAATCTATGAACTTCTTCCCGCATTCCTGTTGGCCATTGCAGCAAACATCATTGTCAGCCTCATTACCAAGGCACCATCCAAGGAGATCACCGACGAATTCGACCTGGTAAACCAGAAATAAAATATTTTTCGATAATAGTCAATAATTCACACTGATACAAAACAAGCCCGATACAGATTGTAGTAAAGATATCTGTATCGGGCTTGTTATCTTTTTATTATTTAATAAATAAAGTCACACCGCCAAAGTTTTTCCCTCAAGCTTTTTTAACAACTGCTCCATTGTTAAATTCAACACCGGATGCCGAAGATACGGTGCGATCTCCACCATAGGCTTCAAAACAAAATCCCTGTTTTCCATATCAATATGAGGCACATGTAGTTCCACTGTATCAATGATCTCATTATCGTAAAACAGAATATCCAGATCCAGTGTCCTTGGTCCCCAGTGAATGATCCTTTTCCGGTCCGCAGCCTGTTCCAGCACATGCAACCTGTCAAGAAGCTCCTCCGGAGAAAGCAGCGTCCGGACTCTTAAGGCTCCGTTGAGAAACTCATCCTGCTCCACATCCCCGTAAGGCTCCGTTACAAGATACTCGGAAACCTTTTCAACAACAATCTCTTTCATATCCCGAAGACCCTGGATCGCATTGTCCAGGTATTTCTTCTTATCCCCCATATTGGAACCAAAAGCAATATAAGCCGTATGCCAGCCTCGAGTAATTTCCACAGCAACGGTTTTCAGCGGAAGGCCTACCGGAGCCCAGGGCTTTTCAATACGGAGGGTGATCTTTTTAAGAAGAGGGAGAGAAAGCAACAGCGTCTCTGCCAGATTCTCCACAGCAGCCTCCAGAAGTTTATAAGTATTTTTCTGAAGAAAATCGGTGATCATATGACTGACTTCTCCATAATTGATGGAAGCAGAAAGATCATCTGTCAGCCCTGCCGGACGTGTTTCTGTATACATAACAGCAGAAACAACAAATTTCTGTCCGAGAGCTGTTTCTTCCGGAAACACACCATGGTTTGCAAAAATCTCAAGATCTCTGATTTCGATTTTATCCATCAGTTCCTCCTAACGTCCCAGAATAGCTTCTGTCATCTGGATGACGCGTTTATTTTCTTTGATGTCATGAACACGGACAAATGCACAACCCTTCATAACACCGATCACCGATGTGGCAAGAGTTCCCTCTGCACGCTGATCTACAGGAAGATCAAGGGCAAGTCCGATCATGGATTTTCTGGAGGTACCAAGAAGTACCGGATATCCCAGCTTCCGGAAAAGCTCCAGATTATCCATGGTCATCAGGTTCATCTCATAGGTTTTACCAAATCCGACACCAGGATCAAGGATGATCTTATCATCGGCAATACCGGCACGTTTGGCAATATTGACACATTCCTGGGTTTCTGCCAGCATATCCACAATAAAATTATTGTATTCAGTATTATCTTTGTTATGCATCAGACAGCAGGGAGCCTGATATCTGGCAATGACAGGAGCCATTTCAGGATCATATTTCAGTCCCCAGATGTCATTGATAAGATCTGCTCCGTGTTTCAGGGCTTCTTCCGCAACACATCCCTTATAGGTATCTACAGAGATGGGGATATCAAAACGCCCTTTTACTGCTTCGATAACAGGAAGAATACGCTCGATCTCCTCCTGTGCGCCAACCGGTGTATGCCCCGGACGTGTGGATTCCCCACCGATATCAAGAATATCAGCACCTTCGGCGATCATAGCTTCTGTATGTTTCAGGGCATGATCCATATCGTTCCATTTTCCGCCATCTGAGAAAGAATCCGGTGTAACATTTAGGATACCCATAATATATGTTTTGTTTTTTACATCAAACTCACGATTTCCGATTTTCATGGAAAAACCTCCTAATATTGGATCGTCATATTTTTTTTAGCAGGAGACCAGTAACATTCCGGCTCTGCTTTACAGGAAAAACAGTTTCTGGAGCTTTTGTCCGCAGTATAGAGCAGTTTTCCAAGAACTGTCGGATCCGTCTGAGCTCTGTGACCACGTATTGCCGCAATGATCGCTTCCATTTCTTCCATAGAAAATCCAAGCTCGTTTAAGATCTGTCCTGCGATAGCAGCACCGGCCTCATCATGAGGAGTGCCATCTTCATACTGTCTGGCCCGTCCGATATCGTGAAGAAGGGCAGTACAGTAGATCAGTTCCTTTGAAACAGGAGCATTTTCCTCAAGTGCCCGGATATAGGCAAGGCGTGCCACATCCAAAAAATGCTCCGGTGTATGTCTGCAGAATTCACGGTCAGTCTCCAGAAGCTGAAGCTTATTAAGCTCATTCTGATAGAGCGGATGATTCCAGATCTGATTCACTCTGTCCATCAGTCCTTGACCATAGCAAGGAACTGTTTCTGAAGCTCCATATTTTCTTTAAATTCACCTCTGGTAACAGTCGTAACCGTTTTGCTTCCCGGCTTTTTGATCCCACGCATGGTCATGCAGGTATGCTCCGCTTCCAGCATAACCATGATTCCCTTAGGAGCGAGAACACGTTCCAGCGCATCTGCGATCTGCACAGTCAGACGTTCCTGGATCTGCGGTCTTCTTGCATACACATCAACGGTACGGGCCAGCTTGCTTAAGCCGGTAACCTTGCCATTTGGGATATATGCGATATGAGCTTTACCGTAAAAAGGCATAAGATGATGTTCGCACATGGAATAAAAGGTAATATCCTTTTCCAGAACCATTTCATTGTTCTCTACATGAAACTGTTTCTGAAGATGTTCATCCGCTTCATTATCAAGTCCGCCATAAATTTCCTCGCACATGCGGGCGATACGTTCCGGAGTTCCCTGCAGTCCCTCTCTGTTTACATCCTCGCCGATTCCCTCGAGAAGAAGCTTGATCGCCTCTTCAACTTTTGCTTTGTCTACCATAAATAACAACCTCCATTTGTTAAAAAAATCACGTTTTTCGGAGACTGTCTCTTTTATTTTTGCGCATAAAAAAAGATATCTCCAATTGTAATAGAACGTATGTCGAAAAAGCCCTACACAATATGAGATATTCTCTTATATTGCTGCAACGGGTGCGGATTTCATACCGTAAGACGTACTTTTCGTTCTGGCGACAACTCCCCATTCGCCAAACACTTGACGCATAAAATCCTATTTTGCATATCATTCATTTCACGGACAAGTATACCATATACTGATATAAGAAGAAAGGGAAAATGATAAAAAAATATCACAAAAATAGGGAATATGTTCTATGAATTATGCGATAGAATTTATGGATATGTCAGATTTTTGCAGATTATATTCCGACAAATATAAAAAGAATTATAAAGTAGAAAATCCCGGAACAGAAAACCGCTGTTCCGGGATCACAGAGCTGTTAATGACGTATCATTTTCATCAAATTCACAATTCTGTCAAGCTTAGCTGCCTCTGCCGGACTTTTCCCCATTTTCAGAACTTCTATGATAGTGGAGATCTCATCAGAGCTGAAATTTAAGCCCGCATTTTTTCCTTTAGAAGCTGCGCCCATGATAAAAGGCAGAAGTTCGGACGGATTTTTCCCCAATCCCTGATCTGCCAGACCCTGAAGCATGGAAAGCTTCTGAGTGTCCATTCCAGAAAGCCGGGGATTATTTTTCCAGTCATCACTCATGGATTCTCACCTCCTGACGAATCTTCATTCATGATCTGAAGCATCTGGATCGTAGCCATAAGACTGGTGATATGATCGATCTGACGGCGATTTTCTCCGCCACAGCACTTACGGATATCCTGCAGCATTTCCAGAGGATCGGTGCCGGAAAAACCGGTAGCCTGCAGATCGGCTGTTCTACGGCTGCTTTGAAAAAGCGACATGGTATTCCAAAGTTCCCGGACTTTCGTATACACAGATAAAAACCGCTGACCGGAAGAAGGAAGGTACGGGATCATGGCTTTCAGCATCTGATCCTGGTCACTTTCCACCATTTCATCCAGAGCAGTACGTGCGATAGGCTCCTGTTCCATAAAAAAATCCTTTTTCCTGAAATCTATGAATTTGCAGAAAGAAATATGACAGAAACCTTCTCTGGTCATATTATATATAGAAGAAATTTTTCAAAGGAATGTGATTATGGAATCTGAAAAAAAACAGGAACTTGTCATTGATGGAAATTCTTTTTATGAAATAGATCTGAAATGTCTGAAAGAGAAAAAACAGAAACAGGAGGAAGCAGAAAAACGGCAGCAGAAAAGGCAGAGGAAATAACCTCTGCCTTTTCAAAAGATCAGCAGCAATTGTTGCAGCCGCATCCATTTCCGCACAAAAGCAGAAGAAGGATGATGATCCAACAGCTGTCGTTGCAGCCGTTGTTATTACAGCCACAGCCACTGTTGTTTCCACAGCAACACATCAGACAGATGATCCAAAGGATACAGGAGCAGCTGTTTCCACCGTTTCCAAACAGGGAATTTCCGCAGCCATTATTACAGCCACAGTTATTGTTACATCCACATCCTGTGCTACATCCGGAATCACAACCACATCCGCAATCACATCCACAATTGGTAGCCGCTAAGTCACTCATCGATAAGTCCTCCAGCAAATTTTATTTACACTTCATCATATGGCAGGAGTCCGTCCACAGTTACAAAAAAGTTGACAGTGTTTATTCATTACGATATAATAAACGAAATGTAACATTTTTGTAATTTTTGAGACAAACTAGCTTTTATATCTAAAACAGGAAATGGGGAAATTATGAAGAGTTTCAGAACAAAAAAATGGCTGAAGGGTCTGATGTTTGCCATGCTGCTGATCGTGGGAAGCACAGTCTTTTCTGCTTCTGCAAAAGAGGTACAGGCTGCCACTGCAGGCTTTAAAACTATCGATGGAAAAACATACTACATAAAAAGTGATGGGAGCAAGCAGAAAGGCTGGCTGACCCTGGGCGGATACAAGTACTACTTTAACACAAAGACCGGAGTACAGGTAAAGGGCTGGATGAAGGTCAATGGCAAATATACTTACTATTTTACAAAAGGCAAGGGTGTTATGGCAACCGGCTGGATGACAGATTCCAAAGGCCATAAGCGCTATTTCAACCCCAAAACAGGTAAGCTTACCACAGGCTGGGTAAACTGCAGCAAGGGAAGAAAACGTTATTTCACAAAAGGCGGAGGCATTATGGCAACCGGCTGGCTCACCAACAGCAAAGGGCAGAAACGTTATTTTTACAAAACTTCCGGTTATATGGCAACCAAATGGGTAAAAAACAAATCCAAAAATATCAGCTACTATTTTGCCACCAGTACTGGTTATATGTATACTGGTCTGAAGACGATCGATCAGAAGAACTATTATTTTAAATCCAACGGTGTCATGGCAGTAAGTACCTCCGTGACAGTGAATGGAATTACATACTCCATCGCAGCAAACGGAGTGGCCACTGCGAAGACTACCAAACCTAATGTAAATGTCGGAAACGGAAATGTTAAAATTTATGATACCAGAAACAGCAGATATTACACCATGGTCAAGGAATATAAGAGTCATCCCGGAATTGCAAACGGAAAGACCTCAGATGAAGCACTTCTGGCTGCGCTTTGCGAATCAGAAGCAGGCGATCAGGGCAAGATCGGAATGGAAGCAGTAGCACTTTGTGTTCTGAATCGTACGATCAAATCAGACAAGGAATTTCCATCTACGATACGAGGTGTGATCTATGAGAATATCGGAAGCAGCACAACCCCACAGTATTCTGTAGTGCGGAACGGGGCCCTTCTCAAACGTCTCAATGGCCAGTTTGAAAACCGTACTCTTGCTTATCAGGCTGCAAGAGAAGCAATGACTATTTTCAATAAACATGTCACTTCCGGCAAAGCCAGAACACTCAGAGGATTTAAACAGAAAGATTTTAATTATATGTATTTCATGATGACCAGCTATTTCTGGAACCAGAATCTGAATTTCAGCAAAGTGAAATATGAAACTTATAAAGGCCATACATTTTTTGTAGACTGGGTATAAGCAACATAGTCTCCGGCAGTAAACTTTGAACAAACAGGCGTATGGACATAAAATTGAAAATTTAAGGAGAAGCAAATATGCAGGTGAAAATCTATACGGATGGTGCAGCCCGGGGAAATCCGGATGGACCGGGAGGCTACGGAGCAGTTCTTCAGTACATCGATACCAAAGGCCAGCTACATGAACGTGAACTGTCCAGAGGCTACAAAAAAACCACAAACAACCGGATGGAGCTGATGGCAGCCATCGTAGCACTGGAAGCACTGAACCGCCCCTGCCAGGTGGATCTGTATTCCGATTCCAAATATCTGGTAGATGCTTTTAATCAGCACTGGATCGATTCCTGGCTAAAGAAAAACTGGAAACGTGGAAAAAACGAAGATGTGAAGAACGTAGATCTCTGGAAACGCCTTTTAAAGGCCAAGGAGCAGCATCAGGTAAGCTTCCACTGGGTTAAGGGACATGCAGATAATCCGTTAAATGAACGGTGTGATCAGCTTGCCACATCAGCGGCAGACGGCAATGACCTTTACGTAGATGAAGGAATAAATGGCTTACAGAAATAAAAGTTCCACTTATCACTCACAGAAAACCCGAAACATACCGCGCGAATTTATGCGATCAGCGTAAATTCTGTGCATCGCGAAGCGTGTTACTGAGAACAGAGTAAACAGTAACATTCTGCCACTTTAAGTTGTCAAAGCAATATTAAAATTTCTTGACAAACAAAAAAGCAGTTTGTATACTTCATATAGTATAGTAAAAGGCTTGGAAGGGAAGAAGTAGCTTGAGGAAAACCCCACAGAGAGCAGCCGGCAGGTGAGAGGCGCAGGGTAGAACTTTTGTGAATACATCCCGGAGCTGCGCACCGAATCGGGACTTGATACTGTAAATTATAAACTTTATAATAATAACGTATTATAGATAGGCTGCGACGGAATGGCACCCGTTATTGTGCTGAAGTGTTTTATATCTTGATATATATGGATATAACGGGATGTAGATTCACTTTATGAGGCAGGAAATGCGAGTTTTCTGTAAATTTAGGTGGTAACGCGGGACCCGGTTCTCGTCCTAAACGGACAGGAACCGGGCATTTTTTATATGACTATACAGGAGGAAAGAACAATGACAGTTTGGGAAGAACTGAAAGCACGTGGCCTGATCGCACAGGTTACAGACGAAGACGAGATCAAAGAGATGGTAAATAACGGGAAAGCCACATTCTATATTGGCTTTGACCCTACAGCAGACAGCCTTCATGTAGGTCACTTCATGGCTCTTTGCCTGATGAAGAGACTGCAGATGGCAGGAAACCGTCCGATCGCCCTTCTCGGCGGCGGAACAGGGATGATCGGTGACCCGTCCGGAAGGACCGATATGCGTCAGATGCTGACAAAAGAAACCATCCAGCACAATATTGACTGCTTCAAGCAGCAGATGAGCCGTTTCATCGATTTCTCTGATGGAAAAGCTCTTATGGTAAACAATGCTGACTGGCTTATGAACCTTAACTATGTAGAGCTTCTCCGTGAGGTAGGTGCTCACTTTTCCGTAAACCGTATGCTGACAGCAGAGTGCTACAAACAGCGTATGGAGCGAGGCTTAAGCTTCCTGGAATTTAACTACATGATCATGCAGAGCTACGACTTCTACATGCTGTACCAGAAATACGGCTGCAACATGCAGTTCGGTGGCGATGACCAGTGGAGCAACATGCTTGGCGGTACCGAGCTGATCCGCCGTAAGCTTGGCAAGGATGCCTATGCCATGACCATCACACTGCTTCTCAATTCTGAGGGCAAAAAGATGGGAAAAACACAGTCCGGAGCTGTATGGCTTGATCCGAATAAGACATCCCGTTCGATTTCTACCAGTACTGGAGAAATGTAGACGATGCTGACGTCATCAAATGTATGCGTCTTCTTACTTTCCTTCCTCTTGAGGAGATCGACGAGATGGCCAAATGGGAAGGCAGCGAGCTGAACAAAGCCAAGGAGATCCTTGCATACCAGCTGACAGAGCTTGTACACGGTGAGGAGGAAGCCAAGAAAGCACAGGAGGGTGCCCGCGCACTGTTCTCAGGTGCAGATACTTCTCATATGCCTACAACAGAGCTTTCAGAGGAAGATTTTGACGAGGAAGGAAAAATCGACCTGATCACACTTCTTGTAAAAGCAGAGCTGGTACCAAGCCGTTCCGAGGGTCGCCGTGCGATCCAGCAGGGTGGTGTATCCATCGATGGTGAGAAGCTCACCGATATTTACCATACGGTTGAGAAGGATGCTTTTGCAGGGGACGGGATCGTTCTGAAACGAGGCAAGAAAAAATTCAAAAAGATCTGTGTAAAATAATTTCCCATATCTGTGACATTTCCGGGATAAAGCTACGGCATTCCGGAAATGCTGACAGGTAGGGTTGACACAAGGAGGATAACAACATGAAAAAGTACGGAGTGAACGAACTTCGTAAGATGTTCCTTGACTTTATGGAGAGCAAGGGCCATCTTGTAATGAAAAGCTTTTCCCTGGTTCCTCAGGGAGATAAGAGTCTTCTGCTGATCAATGCAGGTATGGCTCCGCTGAAACCATATTTTACAGGTGCTGAGAAGCCGCCAAGAACAAGAGTGACAACCTGCCAGAAATGTATCCGTACCGGAGATATCGAAAATGTAGGTAAAACCGCACGTCACGGTACTTTCTTTGAAATGCTTGGTAACTTCTCTTTTGGTGATTACTTCAAGAAAGAAGCCATCCACTGGTCCTGGGAGTTTCTTACTGAGGTTGTAGGGCTTGATGCAGACCGTCTCTACCCATCCATTTACCTGGATGATGATGAAGCCTTCAATATCTGGAACAAAGAAGTAGGGATTCCGTCTGAACGTATTTTCCGTTTCGGAAAAGAGGATAACTTCTGGGAGCATGGCGCAGGTCCATGCGGTCCATGCTCTGAGATCTACTATGACCGTGGCGAAAAATACGGCTGTGGCAAACCCGGATGTACGGTAGGCTGCGACTGCGACCGTTACATGGAAATATGGAACAACGTTTTCACACAGTTCGAGAACGATGGAAACGGAAACTACACAACCCTGAAACAGAAAAACATCGATACCGGTATGGGACTTGAGCGTCTTGCTGTAGTTGTTCAGGATGTTGATTCTATTTTTGATGTAGATACAATTTGTGCACTTCGTAATCTTGTATGCGAGATCGCACATAAAGAATATGAGAAAAACTATGCAGATGACGTTTCCATCCGTCTGATCACGGACCATATCCGTTCCGCAACATTTATGATCTCCGATGGAATCATGCCAACCAATGAGGGACGTGGATATGTTCTCCGCCGTCTGATCCGCCGTGCAGCACGTCACGGACGTCTTCTTGGCATCGAGGGAACTTTCCTTGCAAAATTAAGTGCACAGGTGATCGAGAGCTCCAAAGCCGGATATCCGGAGCTTGAGGAGAAGAAAGAGTTCATCTTCCGTGTACTGACAAATGAGGAGAATCAGTTCAACAAAACTATCGATCAGGGACTTCGCATCCTTTCCGACATGGAAGAGGATATGAAAAAAGCAAGTGAAAAGACTCTTTCCGGTGACAACGCATTCAAGCTTTATGATACGTACGGATTCCCTCTTGACCTTACAAAAGAGATCCTTGAGGAAAAAGGCTACGGCATTGACGAGGAAGGCTTCCAGAAAGCAATGGAGGAACAGAGAGTCAAGGCACGTACTGCCCGTGAAGTAACCAACTATATGGGTGCAGACGCAACCGTATACGATGATATTGATGTAAACGTAACAACAGAATTCGTCGGCTACGACCATCTTACCTTTGATTCCAAGGTTACTGTCCTTACCACAGAAACAGAGATCGTAGATTCTCTCACAGAGGGACAGAAGGGTACCGTATTTGTAGAGCAGACTCCTTTCTATGCAACAATGGGTGGACAGGAAGGTGATACCGGTGTGATCGAGACTGCAAACGGTAAATTTGTTGTTGAGGACACCATCAAACTCCGCGGCGGTAAATTCGGCCACGTAGGACATATGGAATCTGGTATGATTTCCTCAGGTGAGACAGTATCCCTGAAGGTAAACGAAGAAGCAAGAAAAGATACCGAGAAAAACCACAGTGCAACACATCTTCTTCAGAAAGCACTGAAGACCGTTCTTGGTTCCCACGTAGAGCAGAAGGGTTCTCTGGTAACTCCGGACAGACTTCGTTTTGACTTTGCTCATTTTCAGGCTATGACAGCAGAAGAACTCCAGGCAACAGAAGAGCTTGTAAACAAAGAGATCCAGGCAGGTCTTGATGTTCATACAGATGTCATGGATGTGGAAGAAGCCAAGAAATCCGGAGCAATGGCTCTCTTTGGTGAGAAATATGACCAGAAGGTACGTGTAGTATCCATGGGAGACTTTTCCAAAGAGCTCTGTGGTGGTACTCATGTAAAGAATACAAGCTCCATCATGCTCTTTAAGATCGTGTCCGAATCCGGTATCGCAGCTGGTGTACGCCGTATTGAGGCACTTACCGGCAAAGCAGTTATCGAATACTACAGAAAGCAGGAAGAGCTTCTCCATGAGGCTGCAAAAGCATTAAAGGCCAATACAGCCGAGGTTGTAGAAAAGATCAGTCACCTGCAGGCTGAGGTAAAGGCTCTTCAGAGCGAAAATGAATCCCTCAAGAGCAAAGCTGCCCAGAGTGCACTTGGCGATGTCATGGATAAAGTCGTTGAAGTAAACGGCGTAAAACTCCTTGCAGCCAAAGTTGAGGGCGTTGACATGAACGGTCTCAGAGACCTGGGTGATAAACTGAAAGAGCAGCTTGGCGAAGGTGTTGTCCTTCTTGCAGCAGTAAACGACGGCAAGGTTAATCTTCTTGCAATGGCAACGGATGCAGCTCAGAAAGCAGGCGCTCATGCAGGAAACCTGATCAAAGCAGTGGCAGCGATCGTTGGCGGTGGCGGCGGCGGACGTCCGAACATGGCACAGGCCGGCGGAAAGAATCCGGAAAAAGCCCAGGAAGCTATGGATGCAGCAGCAGGAATCCTTGAAAAACAGCTCACAAAATAACAAAGTTGTGCGTGATTTACAGTTTTGACATTTTTTTCATAAAAATCGAAAAAGATGTTGACGAAAGCACTTGTTATGCTATATAATAACACTCGTGCAAGAAAAATACCCAGACAGTTGTATTTTAGCACAATCTACAACTGGAGGGAGGTTAGGTGTGAGTCTATGTCAAACGTTATCGTAAAAGAGAACGAGACTTTAGATAGCGCTCTTCGCAGATTCAAGAGAAGCTGTGCTAAGGCGGGAATCCAGCAGGAAATCCGTAAGAGAGAGCATTACGAGAAGCCAAGCGTTCGTCGTAAGAAAAAATCTGAAGCCGCAAGAAAACGTAAATATAATTAATTGTGCGCAAAAATCCCTGGCTGTATGGTCAGGGATTTTTAATTAAATAGAAACAGGAACGTTTGACGAAGGAAAGAAATATGAATTTGTTTATTAAACTGATTATCAAACCATTGCGATCGCTCCTTAAATTATTATTTAATCGAATTTTTTATGTAGCTCTGGCTCTTGTTGTGCAGCTGGCATGGCTGTTGATCGCCCTTTTCCGGCTTATGGAATACTCCAGATGGGTGACGATCGGAATGCAGGCCATAGGTTTTCTGGTTGTTCTGTGGATCGTAAATAAAAAGATTAATCCATCTTATAAGCTCGCCTGGACGATGCTGATCCTTGTTTTTCCGGTATTTGGTGTTTCCCTGTACCTTCTTTTCGGTAAGTCACGGATCGGCGCTGTAATGGAGCAGCATTATCAGAATCTTATTGATGAAACTGCTGAATACCTGGAAGGCTCAGAGCTCACAAGAAAACGTTTAAACGAAGACGACCGTTCCATGAGAATCCAGTCGGATTACATCTGGCAGTATTCAAGATATCCGGTTCACGAGAATACCACAGCAGAGTATTTTCAGGTAGGAGATGATATGTTTCCGGTTCTGGTGCATGAACTGGAGCAGGCAAAGCATTTTATTTTTATCGAATATTTCATCATAAATGACGGGGTAATGTGGCAGACGATCCTTAATATCCTTGAAAAAAAGGCTAAAGAAGGAGTGGATGTCCGACTGATCTATGATGGCTTCGGCTGCCTTACCACATTGCCATACAAGTATGATCAGGAGATGCGCCGGCGAGGAATCAAATGCGAAGTATTCAACCGATTCCGTCCGATTCTTAATATAATCCAGAATAACCGTGACCACCGTAAGATCTGTGTGATCGATGGCTGGACCGGTTTTACCGGCGGCATCAACCTGGCTGACGAATATATCAATCAACGAAAACGGTTTGGCCACTGGAAGGATACAGCCGTTATGCTGAAAGGAGAAGGCGTCTGGAATATGACAGCTATGTTCCTGTATATGTGGGGAATCGTTACCAGAACAGATACTTCTCTTGATTTCGGAAATTATGTTCCGCACAGGTGGCACCCCAACGATTTTCCGGGAAGCGGTTATGTCCAGCCATTCTGTGATTCCCCCCTGGACGATGAGATCGTAGGAGAGAACGTTTATCTTAATATTATCAATCGCGCCAGAAACTATGTTTATATCTGCACACCATATCTGATCATAGATAATGAGATGATGACCGCCCTGTGCCTCGCTGCAAAAAGCGGTGTGGATGTCCGGATCATGACACCAGGTATCCCGGACAAAAAAATGGTCTTCCTGCTGACACAGTCTTATTATAAGCAGCTTCTGGAAGCAGGTGTAAAGATCTACGAATACCAGCCGGGATTTTTACATGCAAAATCTTTTGTCTGTGATGACAAAGTAGGCGTCGTAGGAACCATAAATCTGGATTACCGAAGCCTTTATCTGCATTTTGAAGATGGTGTCTGGATGTATAAGAATGATGTGATCCTGGACATCCGGGATGATTTTACAGAAACCCTGGAGTACTGTGATCCCATTGATCTGGCATTCTGCCAGAAGAGAAATATTGTGGTACGTGCCATTCAGAACGTACTGAGAGTTTTTGCACCGCTATTATAAAAACTCTTTGACAGACAACTGTAAATTCTGTATGATATATCAGACGGGAGTTCAATGCTCCCGTCTGATATTGTCTAAAGAAAAATAATTTATAGATACATATGAAATTTTTAATTATTGGAGGAATTGATTTGAGCCAGAACAAAGAAACAGAGATCCAGCTTCAGTACATTGAAAAATGTAAAGAGCTTCTTGCCAAAAGCAGTACGAAACATCCCACCTTCCACATCCAGAACGAAGGATGCCAGATGAACTCCATCCAGACAGAGTCTATTGCGGCCATCATGGAAAAAATGGGATATGAAATGGTAGATACCGAGGATGCTGATGCAGTTGTATTTAACACCTGCACAGTCCGGGAAAATGCCAATCAGAAGATCTATGGACATCTTGGACATTTAAAGAGCATCAAACGGGATCACCCGGATATGAAGATCGTACTGTTCGGATGTATGATGCAGGAGCATCACGTAGTAGAAAAGATCCGTAAGGATTATAAATATGTAAATCTTGTATTCGGAACCCATAATATCCACAAATTCCCGGAGCTTTTTTACCGGACGCTGCAGACCGACGACCAGATCATTGATATCTGGAAGGAATCCGATGAGATCGTAGAGGGCATGCCAACTTCCCGCAAATACTCCTTCAAAACAGGAGTCAGCGTAATGTTTGGCTGCAATAACTTCTGCAGCTACTGCATCGTTCCTTATGTCCGCGGCCGCGAAAAGAGCCGCGAGCCACAGGCCATCATCCGCGAGATCGAGGAACTGGTCGCAGATGGCGTTACTGAGATCATGCTTCTTGGCCAGAATGTAAACTCCTACGGTAAAACTCTGGAAACACCGGTGACCTTTGCAGAACTTCTGAAAGAAGTGGAAAAGATCGAAGGGCTGAAGCGTATCCGTTTTATGACTTCCCATCCGAAGGACCTGTCCGATGAGCTGATCCAGACCATGGCAGAGAGCCAGAAGATCTGTCACCATCTGCATCTTCCGCTGCAGTCCGGAAGCAGCAGAGTCTTAAAGGAAATGAACCGCCGTTACGACAAGGAGAAATATCTGGAGCTGGTAGATAAGATCCGTAAGGCGATCCCGGATATTTCGCTGACAACAGATATCATGGTCGGATTTCCAGGAGAAACAGAAGAAGATTTCCAGGAAACACTGGATGTTGTAAGAAAGGCAAATTACGATACTGCCTTCACATTTATTTATTCCAAACGAAGCGGAACCCCTGCAGCCGGCATGGAAAATCAGGTGCCGGAGGATGTGGTAAAAGACCGTTTCAGCCGTCTTCTTACCCTGGTACAGGAAAAGGGCCGGGAGAATTCCTCCCGTTTCCAGGGAAGCGTACAGGAAATCCTGGTAGAAGACGAAAACCGGGAGAAGGGTACTCTTACAGGCCGTACCCAGCATAATCTTCTGGTTCATTTCCCGGGAGAAAAAGATCTCATCGGCAAATATGTAAAAGTAAGCCTGGATACCTGCAAGGGATTCTATTATTTCGGACATATCGTGGAAGAGTAGAATTATAGACAAGTCCTCACCCACTGCTTATTGTTTTTCGTAACTCCGTTGGGGACTTACCCGATTCGGCTAATTATAAGTTTATATTGCCCGCTCATTGCCAATATTGGATGAGCGGGCATTTTTTTATTAAAAAAAATACTGTTTTCTATTGACAAATACCCCATGAGGGTATATATTATTCCATATAAACAGGATACCCCATGAGGGTATTTATGGGAAAGGAGAGACAGCTTATGTCTGAAAAGAAAGTCTGTCCCTGCTGCTGTGAAAAACACACTGCACGTTCAGAAGAGGAGAAAAAAAAGCTGATCAACCGTCTGAAACGTATTGAAGGCCAGATCAGAGGCATTATAGGAATGATGGAGAATGATGCCTACTGTAATGATATCCTGATTCAGTCCGCTGCAGTCAATGCTGCAGTGAATGCGTTCAACAAAGAGCTGCTTGCCAGCCACATCCGCACCTGCGTTGCCCGGGATATCCGGGAAGGTAAGGATGAGACCATTGATGAGCTGGTAGCAACCCTCCAGAAGCTGATGAAATAAAGGGACAAATTGGATTTTAGGAGGTACTGAAAGAAAATGGAACAATATAATGTAACTGGTATGAGCTGCGCCGCCTGCTCTGCCCGTGTGGAAAAAGCCGTATCGAAAGTTCCGGGGGTGAATAGCTGTTCCGTCAGTCTTCTGACCAACTCCATGGGAGTTGAAGGAACCGCTTCATCCGGTGAGATCATTGCCGCAGTGGAAGCCGCCGGATATGGTGCATCCTTAAAGGGCGGAGCTGCCGGAGCGAAGATTTCCATGTCTGCGGCAGAAGAAGCGCTGGAAGATCATGAAACTCCGATCCTAAAGAAACGTCTTATCACATCCGTGGGATTTTTGCTGGTGCTGATGTATTTCTCCATGGGGCACATGATGTGGGGATGGCCACTGCCGAAATGGTTTGACGGCAATCACGTAGCCATGGGACTGGTACAGCTGCTCCTGGCTGGTATCATCATGGTGATCAACCAGAAGTTTTTCATCAACGGATTTAAGAGTCTGTGGCACCGTTCCCCCAATATGGATACTCTGGTAGCTCTTGGCTCTATGGCATCCTTCCTGTGGAGTGTCTATGCCCTGTTTGCCATGACAAGAGCGCAGGTAGATGGAGATTCTGCTGCAGTTATGAATTACATGATGGATTTTTATTTTGAATCTGCAGCCATGATCCTGACATTGATCACCGTAGGAAAAATGCTGGAGGCCCGTTCTAAAGGAAAGACAACGGATGCGCTTAAAAGCCTTATGAAGCTGGCACCCAAAACTGCGGTCGTGGTACGAAAGGGACAGGAACTTACCGTTCCTATTGAGCAGGTTCAGAAAGGAGAAACCTTTGTCGTCCGCCCGGGAGAGAATATTCCGGTGGACGGAGTGATCCTGGAAGGAACCACCGCAGTCAATGAATCCGCACTGACCGGCGAGAGTATCCCGGTTGATAAAGAAACCGGAGATATGGTTTCTGCGGCAACTGTGAATCAGTCCGGATTTATCAAATGCGAAGCGACCAGAGTGGGAGAGGATACCACCCTTTCCCAGATCATCAAAATGGTCAGTGATGCGGCAGCCACCAAGGCACCGATCGCAAAGATCGCAGACCGTGTTTCCGGTGTGTTTGTACCGGCAGTGATCACAATCGCAGTGATCACAACGATCATCTGGCTTCTTGCAGGACAGACCTTCGGTTATGCTCTGGCAAGGGGAATTTCCGTTCTGGTCATCAGCTGCCCCTGCGCACTTGGCCTTGCAACACCGGTTGCCATTATGGTCGGCAACGGTATGGGTGCCAAAAACGGAATCCTTTTCAAAACAGCCGTTTCCCTGGAGGAAGCAGGAAAAGTCCAGATCGTCGCACTGGATAAAACCGGAACCATTACAAGCGGTCAGCCGGAGGTAACAGATATTCTCCCGGCAGAGGGAGTTACAGAAACAGAGCTTCTCACTCTGGCCTGTGCACTGGAGAAAAAAAGCGAACATCCTTTGGCAAAAGCCGTTCTCAAAAAAGCCGAGAAAGAGAACCTTGCCACAGGTGAAGTAACCGGATTCCAGGCACTTCCGGGAAACGGACTTTCCGCTATACTTGGAAGTGACAAGCTAACAGGTGGAAGCATGAAATTTATCAGTGGCCAGACGAAGGTTTCCGCAGACCTTAACAGGAGAGCCGAGCAGCTTGCAGAGCAGGGAAAAACGCCCCTTCTTTTCACACGAAACGATAAACTTCTGGGAATCATCGCAGTTGCGGATGTGATCAAGGAAGACAGTCCCCGTGCAGTAAAAGAGCTTCAGAACATGGGAATCCGTGTAGTTATGCTTACCGGTGACAATGAGCGTACCGCAAAAGCCATCGGAGCTCAGGCAGGAGTTGACGATGTGATCGCAGGAGTTCTTCCGGATGGAAAAGAAAGTGTGATCCGCGCTCTGAAAGAGCAGGGAAAGGTTGCCATGGTCGGTGACGGTATCAACGACGCGCCGGCACTTACAAGAGCCGATATCGGAATTGCCATCGGTGCAGGAACAGATATTGCCATTGATGCGGCAGATATCGTTCTGATGAAAAGCCAGTTAAGCGATGTTCCAGCGGCAGTACGTTTAAGCCGCGCCACACTTCGGAATATCCATGAGAATCTTTTCTGGGCATTTTTCTACAATATAATCGGCATTCCCCTTGCAGCAGGTGTCTGGATCCCACTTTTCGGATGGACCTTGAATCCGATGTTCGGAGCTGCGGCCATGAGTCTTTCCAGCTTCTGTGTTGTAACAAATGCACTGCGTCTGAATCTGTTTCAGATCCACAATGCAGCCAAAGACAAAACGATCAAAAATCCGGTAACATTACACATCAGTCATGATGAAAATATAAAAGAAGAAAAGGAGAACAAAACAATGGTAAAGGTAACAGTCAATGTAGAAGGAATGATGTGCGGACACTGTGAGGCACACGTAAACAAAGCCATCCAAGCAGCTTTCGGAGCAGAAGACGTAGTTTCTTCCCACGAGAACGGAACAACTGTATTCTCTGTACCTGAGAAGGTTGACGAGGCAAAGGTTGAAGAAGTAATCAAGGAAGCCGGTTACGAGTTTAAGGGAATCACCCAGGAATAAACCACATATTTGCCAAATGGCCAAAAGAAACAGTTCTGTAAAAGCGGAACTGTTTCTTTTGTCTCATACAGAAAAAATTTTCCACTTCTATAAATCCGGCTAATATCTTTATAGTTTATTCTGAAAAAGCAGGATTATCCGCCAAATTGGTTTTTATTTTCAATTCTCTTATGCTATACTGATAGCGATTATGGATATAGGAACGATAACAGAAATCGTTAACATCATAGTAGTAGAGAGGAGCGCATTATGAGCGGATTTTTTGGAGTAGCATCGAAGGATGACTGTGTACTGGAGCTTTTTTACGGAGTGGATTACCATTCTCATCTGGGAACGCGCCGCGGAGGTATGGCTGTTTACGGAGAACATGGATTTGACCGTGCCATCCACAACATTGAGAACACGCCTTTCCGTACAAAATTTGACGGAGATGTGGGTTCTATGAAGGGAAATATGGGAATCGGATGTATTTCTGATTATGAGCCTCAGCCCCTTCTGTTCAGTTCCAGGATCGGCAGCTTTGCCCTCACTTTTGTGGGAAAAATCAATAATTACGATGAACTTCTGCAGCAGCTGTATGATACGACCAAGGTACATTTTCAGGAGATGACCAATGGAACCGTCAATGTGACCGAACTGATCGCTGCACTGATCTGTGAAAAGGACAATTTTGTGGAAGGTATCCAGTACGTACAGGGACTGATCGACGGCTCCATGACTCTGCTTCTTATGACAAAAGACGGAATCTATGCAGCCCGTGACAAGATGGGCAGAACTCCTGTGGAAATTGGCCGCAAAGAAGGGTCATACTGTATTTCCTTTGAAAGTCATGCCTATATCAACCTTGGATACGAAGATTATAAAGAACTTGGCCCCGGAGAGATCGTATTCGTAACAGCAGACGAAGTCAAAACTCTGGTTGAGCCCGGAAAGAAAATGAAGATCTGTTCCTTCCTCTGGGTTTACTACGGATATCCGACAGCCTCTTATGAAGGTGTAAATGTAGAGGAGATGCGCTACCGCTGTGGAAGCATGCTTGCAAAGAGAGACGGCGATTCCGTGCACCCGGACATTGTAGCCGGTGTTCCGGATTCCGGCATTGCCCATGCCATCGGATACGCCAATGAATCCGGCATTCCTTACGCAAGACCATTCATTAAATATACACCAACCTGGCCCAGATCTTTTATGCCGACCACTCAGAACCAGCGTAACCTTATTGCCAAAATGAAACTGATCCCGGTACGTGCGCTGATCAAGGATAAAAAACTTCTTCTCATAGACGATTCCATCGTACGTGGCACCCAGCTTCGCGAGACAACCGAATTTCTGTACCGCAGCGGAGCCAAAGAGGTTCATGTCCGTCCTGCTTGCCCGCCAATCATGTACGGCTGCAAATATTTAAACTTCTCCCGTTCCAAATCTGAGATGGAGCTGATCACCCGTCAGGTGATCGAGAAGAGAGAAGGCCCCAACTGTCCGCAGGAAGTTCTGGATGAATATGCAGATCCACATACAGAGAAATACGAGCAGATGGTACAGGATATCTGCGAGATGCAGAATTTTACCACCCTTCGCTATCACAGACTGGATGATCTTCTGGAATCCATTGGGATCGATCCTTGTAATGTATGCACATATTGTTTTAACGGTAAAGAATAAAAAATGTTTTGAAAATAGAGCTGCTGTTTCAGATGAGCCTCCTTAACTCCCGGTTGCATTTTGGATATCTGCGGCTTATAATAAATGCGGATATATCTTTTGTGATATATCCGCGTTTTTTATATCAGTTTTTTATGTCATGGGAAATTATTTCGTAATGTTCCAATGACAGAGTATCAAAAAAAAATTTTCAGGAGTATAAACATGATTTTTCCTATAAAAGCCGTGATATTTGATGCAGACGGCGTCCTTCTGGATTCGCTCTCTGTTTGGAAGGAGCTTGGAAAACGATATATTACAGATCTGGGATATCAGCCGGTTGCGGAAATGGACGAAATCCTTTTTCCCATGAGTATGGAGCAGGGAGCGGACTGGCTGAAAAACAGGTTTACTCTTGCGTATTCCGAAGAAAAGATCGTGATGGATCTGAAATCCCGGATCCGTAAATACTATTTTGAAGAGGTCCCGGCAAAATCAGGTGCCAGAGAACTTCTTCAATGCCTTGCAGAACAGAAAATCCCGGCTGCGGTGGCAACCTCAAGCCCCAGGGAACATATCTGCCGGGCGCTGGAAAGAAACGGACTTCTTTCCTTTTTTGATAAAATCTATACCACCAGTGAGATCGGAGAAAGTAAACATTCTCCGAGGGTCTATCTTACAGCTGCAGAAGCACTGGGAACGGAGCCATCCCGGACGCTGGTTGTGGAGGATTCACTCTACGCGTTGCAGACTGCCGGAAATGCAGGATTTCTGACTGCCGGTATTTATGACGCATTGGGAGAACCGGATCAGGAACAGCTGAAAAAGGATGCCTATATCTACTGTCGGGATCTGACAGAGTTACAGAACCATATATTCACAGAAAACGGAGGAAACCAAAGATGAAAACAGCATTAACCATCGCAGGCAGCGATTCCAGCGGAGGAGCCGGGATCCAGGCCGATATTAAAACTATGATGGCAAACGGAGTATACGCCATGAGTGCCATCACCGCGCTGACTGCCCAGAACACCACCGGTGTCACAGCCATCCAGAATGCAACCGCAGAGTTCCTGGGTCAGGAGCTGGACTGTATTTTTACGGATATCTTTCCGGATGCAGTAAAGATCGGAATGGTTTCCGAAAGTGATCTGATCCATATGATCGCAGGAAAGCTCCGACAGTATCGGGCAAAAAATATCGTGGTGGACCCGGTTATGGTTGCCACAAGCGGTGCAAGACTGATCAGTGAGGAAGCGGTGGATGTTCTGAAGGAAGAACTGTTTCCTCTTGCAGATCTTCTCACCCCCAATATCCCGGAAACCGAGGTGCTTACCGGACGGAAGATCAAAAGCGCCGATGATATGATCGAAGCTGCAAAACAGGTTTCCGAGCAGTATCACTGTGCAGTTCTCTGCAAGGGCGGACATAAGCTCAATGATGCCAATGATCTTCTCTATGTGAATGGAACATATCAGTGGTTTGAGGGAAAAAGGATCGACAATCCCAACACCCACGGAACAGGATGTACTCTTTCCTCGGCCATCACTTCCAACCTTGCAAAGGGATTTTCCATGGTGGAATCTGTAAACCGTGCCAAGGACTATATTTCCGGAGCCCTTGCTGCCATGCTGGATCTGGGAAAGGGAAACGGCCCTATGGATCATGGCTTTGCGATAAAGAACAGTTATACAGAGGAGGCATAAGATTATGACAGTTACAGAACGGATCACAGCTCTTCGAAAACAAATGAAGGAAAAGGGAATCGATGCTTATCTGGTTCCGACCGATGATTTTCATGGTTCTGAGTATGTTGGGGATTATTTTAAATGCAGAAAATACATCACCGGATTTACCGGTTCTGCCGGAACTGCCGTGATCATGCAGGACATGGCCGGACTCTGGACAGACGGAAGATATTTTATCCAGGCTGCACAGCAGTTAGAGGGAACTCCGGTTACTCTGTTTAAGATGGGAGAACCGGACGTACCAACGATCCACAAATTCCTGGAAGAAAATCTGAAAGAGGGAATGTGTCTCGGCTTCGATGGCCGTACCGTAAGCGCAGAAGAAGCAGAGACGCTAGAAAGAATCCTTCAGAAAAAACAGGTACATTTTTCTGTAAATGAGGATCTCATCGGAAATATCTGGGATGATCGTCCGGCACTTTCCTGTGAACCGGTAATGGAATTATCCGAAAAATGGGCCGGAAGATCCAGAGCAGACAAGATCCGTGAGATCCGCAGCAAACTGAAAGAGAAGGGCGCAGACCTCTTTATCCTCACTTCCCTTGATGACATTGCATGGCTTTTAAATATCCGCGGAAATGATATCCACTGCTGCCCGGTAGTTCTTTCCTATCTTGTGCTGGATGACAGTGAGCTCCGTCTTTTTGTCAATGAAAAAGCCTTTTCGGATTCTGTTAAGGAAGCACTTTCCAAAGACAGTATTGCCATTTATCCATATGATGATATTTACACCTATGTACAGACGATTCCCGAAGAGAAAAAGGTATTTCTTTCCAGAAGCAATGTAAACAGCCGGCTGGTCAGCAGTATTCCAAAGACGGTAACGATCCTGGACGGTGAAAATCTGACCCTTCTCCCAAAAGCCATCAAAAATGAAACCGAAGTCCAGAATGAAAAGACAGCCCATATTAAAGATGGCGTTGCAATGGTGAAGTTTATCCACTGGCTGAAGAAGAATGTGGGAATGAAGGAGATCACCGAGCTTTCCGCTGCTGATAAGCTCTATGAATTCCGTTCCGTACAGGAGAATTTTCAGGGAAACAGCTTTGATCCCATCATTGCCTACGGTGCACATGGAGCCATTGTCCATTACAGTGCAACAGAAGAAACCAATATTCCACTTGAGCCAAAAGGGCTGGTTCTGATGGATACAGGCGGACATTATCTGGAGGGCACTACTGATATCACCCGCACTGTTGTACTTGGCCCGGTTACTGAAAAAGAAAAAAAATATTTCACAGCAGTACTCCGTGGACACCTGAACCTGGCAGCAGCAAAATTCCGTTACGGCTGTACCGGCCTGAATCTGGATGCCCTGGCTAGAGGACCTCTCTGGGCTATGGGAGAGGATTACAACCACGGAACCGGCCATGGCGTAGGTTATCTTCTCAATGTACACGAAGGACCGCAGAGCTTCCGCTGGAAAAGCCCTGCAGAGCTTCCGGCTCCTGTTCTGGAAGAAGGGATGATCACTTCCGATGAACCAGGATATTATGCGGAAAATGAATTCGGCATCCGTCACGAAAATCTTGTAGTTTGCAAAAAAGCCGAAAAAACATCTTACGGCCAGTTTATGAAATTTGAGCCACTGACTCTGGTCCCATTTGATCTGGAAGGTATCGATCCGGAACAGATGGAAGCAGGAGAGCGCAAATTGCTCAATCAGTATCATGCCCTTGTATACGAAAAGATTTCTCCGTATCTGAATGAAGAAGAGCAATCCTGGTTAAAAAAAGCCACACAGGAAATATAACCCGGAATTCACCTTAATATTTCCTTCCGACAGATACCATAAGAAACGCAAAACCATTTCAGGGATAAGAATAAATCCAACCAGGGAGGTACTTAGCGCCTATGAAAACAGAAAATAGAATTGATCACTACATCGATCTCCACGCACATCTGGACGGCTGCATTACCACACAGATAGCCAGAAAACTTGCCGCATTGCAGCAGATCACGCTTCCGGCTGCCACAGATGAAGAGCTTCTTTCTCTCCTTTCTGTGCCGGATACCTGCGAAAATCTCAATGATTTTCTGAAATGCTTTGACCTGCCTCTTTCCCTTCTTCAGACAGAAGAGGCATTGGAAAAGGCTGTTTATCTTATCCTTTCTGAAATGAAAGAAGACGGTGTGATCTACGCAGAACTTCGTTTTGCCCCACAGCTCCATACACAGAAGGAAATGACTCAGGAAACAGCGATCCATGCTGCATTACGTGGTCTGAAAAGAGCTCCCATCCCCGGTAATCTGATCTTATGCTGTATGCGCGGTGATCTTAACCAGAAAGAAAATCTGGAAACTCTGGAGCTGGCAAAAAAAATATCTTGTTGAAGATGGAGGCGTGGTTGCTATCGATCTTGCAGGAGCCGAGGCACTCTTTCCAACAGAAAATTACGAGGCACTTTTTGCAAAAGCAAGAGAATATCAGGTTCCATTTACCATCCATGCAGGCGAGGCCGGAAATGCAGAGGATGTAAAAACAGCTGTCCATATGGGGGCAGTCAGGATCGGTCATGGTGTGAGGATCGCGGGAAATAAGGAAGTGATACAGCTTGTAAAGGATAAGGGGGTTTTTCTGGAAATGTGCCCTACAAGCAACCGTCAGACAAAAGCTATGGAAGAAATGTCTGCTTATCCTCTGAAAGCATTTCTCGAAATGGGACTTAAGGTAACCTTAAATACCGATGATCCGGCGATTGAAAGAACAACCCTTTCCCGGGAATTCCGATATATGGAATCTCTGTTAGATCTTACCCAGGAGCAGAAAAGGCTGCTGCTTCTGAATTCTGTGGAGGCAGCCTTTACTTCCAGGAACAGAAAATGGAAACTGAAAGAACAGCTTTTTTCTGAACCGTATGAAAATTATGGTGAGCCGATTATTTACAAACGAATAAAATAGAACATTGACAGGGGGATACTCTGCTAAAAAAGATTGATTTGTTAAGAAGAGTAGAATTCCTAAAGAAAGAGGAATGCTTATGAACATTGTTTTTTCATCTGATAAGAAAGAATATAATACTATTAAAAAAGGTACTAAAATACTACTGGCTGAAAATGACGGTTTCAACCAAAATATAGAATTGTTTGTTAAATTTCAGGACAGACCAGAAATATTGATCAATAAAAGAAAAAAACAGATTCATATCATCTGCCGGGAAATATCTCATTATTACCGCGCACTTAATTATGCCATACATCATATGGAAGAGGATGAATTTCAATATCAAGAGCATGTCTGTTTTGAAAGAAACGGTCTTATGCTGGATTGTTCCAGAAATGCTGTATTTACAGTTGAAAAGGTGAAATTTCTGATCAGGACACTGGCAAAACTTGGAATGAATGTACTTATGCTTTATACAGAAGATACCTATGAAGTAGAGGGGCAGCCTTATTTTGGAGCTTATCGCGGAAAATACACCAAGGACGAAATAAAAGAGCTGGATGCTTACGCTTCCATGTTTGGGGTAGAGCTTGTTCCGTGTATTCAGACCCTGGCTCATCTGCACAATGCGCTGAAGTGGCCGGGAATGGATAAGATTCGTGATTCTGCGGACATTCTCCAGCCTGAAAAAGAGGAAACTTATCAGTTTATTGAAAAGCTGCTCAGCTCAGTAAAGGAGAATTTTTCTACCAACAGGGTACATCTTGGAATGGATGAGGCTGTCATGCTGGGACTTGGAAATTATCTAAAAGAAAATGGATATAAAAAAGGGTCACTGATAATCAGGGAACATTGTAACAGGGTCGTAGATATTTGCAGAAAATTAGAATTAAAGCCTATGATATGGAGTGACATGTACATTACAGCAAATTCTACAGGCGGATACTATGATCTGCCCGAAAACACGGACTGCTCCAAATGGGAAAAACCGAAAAAAGATTTAGGATTAGTATATTGGGACTATTATCATTCTGATACCAGAACCTATGAAAAAATGCTGGATATCCATGCGCAGCTTTCGGATAACGTTATTTTTGCAGGAGGATCTTGGATTTGGAACGGAATTTCCCCCAATTATTCTAAGACCTATGCGTGTACCAAGGCAGCTCTTTCTACTTGTAAAAAATACAATATAAAAGAGGTGCTCTGTACAGCATGGATGGATAATGGTGCAGAAACCCCGGTGGATGCTTTGCTTCCGGGACTTGTACTTTTTGCACACCTTGATTTTCACAGAGACTATGACGAAACAATCCTTAAGCAGGAGTTCAGGAACTGCACAGGCGGGGAATTTGATGATTTTATGGCACTTGACAATTTTGATTCCTTATTCTTAAATACGAAAGAGAATAAAGAGGCTCAAAATCCTTCAAAATATCTGTTATACCAGGATCCAATGTTAGGCATTTTTGATTATCATGTGAAAGAATCAGGTGTCAATACAAAATCTTACTACCAAAACATACAGAAATGTATGAAGGAATGTGCAAAAAAAGCAGGAAAATATCAGCTTTTGTTTTCATTTTATGAAAAACTGGCGGCGGTATTAGCTGATAAAGCCGATTTGGGCATGTGTATAAAATCAGCATATGACAGATCGGACAGAGCAGCGTTGAAAGATATCAGTCAGAATGTTATTCCTGGAATCATCTGCAATCTGACAGATATGAAATCATCAAGAGAAAAAATCTGGATGAACGATGCAAAGCCATTTGGTTATGAGATTCTGGATATAAAAATTGGTGGCGTAATTACAAGACTTAAAAGTACAGGATACCGGATTGACAATTATCTGAATGGAAATGTGCTTCGTCTGGAAGAGCTGGAAGAGGAAAGACTTCCCTATTTTACCAAAGGAATGGACAAGCGGGAGAACTTATGGAATCGCATCATCAGTGGATGTGATTTGAATGACACGATCTGATAAAGGTAAATGAAGGGAATCAGGCTACGTATGAAAATTCTAGTGATTTTAATAATTTTTGTATTTGCATTGTCTCTCTTTCGAATGATTCTGGAATGGAGTAAAAATAATAATAAATGTTCTCACCAGCGTTATAAACGATCAGAAAATAACGGTTTATACAGGAAATCAAAACTATTCTCATAGAATGGTTTTGGTTTCCTTTTTTGCTGTTACAAATCAGTTACAACTGCATTATAGAATTTAATGTATAATTAACCTGTGAAAAGATAGTTATAAAAACATGTGAGGTAATAATCATGAAGGCAAGAATTCTTGTGATAGAAGACGAAATGTCAATCAATGACCTGCTATGTATGAATTTGGAGATTGCAGGGTATGAAACAGTAGGATATCTGGATGGAAATGAGGCATATGAAGCAATTATTCAAGATCATGCGTTTCAGTGTGCACTTGTAGATATCATGCTTCCCGGAAGAGACGGATATAGCCTGTTACCGAAACTGAAGCAGTATGAAATCCCCGTAATATTTCTTACCGCAAAGGGAGATATCGCGAGCAAGATAAAGGGATTAAAAGACGGTGCAGAAGATTATATTGTAAAACCATTTGAAATGCTGGAAGTGATGGTCCGTCTTGAAAAAGTACTGGAACGTAATGGCACTGTACAAGAACAGATTCAAATTGGTGATGTTATCATTGATACGTCTAGTCGTACTGTTACAAAAATGGGCATGGAAATCTATTTAAAGCCAATGGAATATAACTGCCTCATGGTGTTCGCCAAAAATCCGAATAAAGCACTGACCAGGAATCAGATTCTGCAGGAACTGTGGAATGAAGAGTTCTGCGGAGAAACAAGAACTGTGGATGCACATGTGGGTCGTATCAGGAAAAAGCTTGGCTGGCAGGATAAGATTAAAACAATTCCCAGAATCGGTTACAGACTTGAGGTGGATTTATGAAACTCTTAATAAAGATCTTTTCTCAGACTACATGTATCATTCTGTTGGTATCGTCAGGGATTTTTCTCTATACCACTTATTGTTGGAAAAATCAGAGTATACAGAATATCAGCAGTTATGAAAGCAGTATATTCAGAACAAATATCTTACAGTTTGAAAATAAAACAAGCCTTTCTGACAATCAGAAACAGAATGCCGACAACGAAATGCGCCCCCAAATAGTTACTTATGCTTTTCGGCAGGTTTTTCATGACAGCGCGGTTTTATATCTTGATGGAAAAATGACCTATAATGGAACTGTTTATGAATTCGATGTAAAAAAGTTAAGAGAATTATGTGAAAGTAAGGCAAACATGGTGGATCATGGCAGCAACAGTGACGGTCATGGCCCTATGATCAGTCAGATAAATGGAAGGACACTTTTGTTATTTTACTATGGCAATGTAAATATGGGATATCAGATTGTTACTTATAAAGATATAACAGATGTAATAGAAAAAAGTCATCTGCTGTTTTTTCAGACGGGTGGATTTACTTTATCTTTGATCGTGGTGATGGGAATTATCCTTTATTTGAGCCTTCGAAAAATCACAGCACCGCTTACAAGCCTAAGAGAAGCTACGCTTCTTGTTTCTGAAGGTATTTATGATTTTAAAGTACCGTCAGAGGGAAATACAGAACTTGCGCAGGTAGGTGCAACCTTTAATTTTATGACAGGTAAAATAAAAGAACAAATTGAAAGTCTTTCTAACATAAACCGGACACAAAAACAGCTTATTGGAAGTCTGGCTCATGAGCTGAAAACCCCAATGACTGCAATCATAGGCTATGCAGATACATTGCTTACTGTGCGCCTAACCCCGGAAAGGCAGGAGAAGGCTCTGATTTATATTGAAAATGAATGTCGCAGGCTTTCAAGACTTTCTATGAAAATGCTGGAATTAACCGGACTCTACGAAGCTTCGGAAGACTCATTCAATCCAGCTGAAATACAGGTGGATAATTTCCTGAAAGAAGTAAAAGAACTCATTGATTGCAGGCTTCAAGAAAAAAACATCTCTCTTGATGTATTTTGTGAACCAAAAGAATTGGTAAAGAAGTTTGATCAGGACTTAATGATAAGTGTAGTGACAAATCTAATTGATAATGCAGTCAAAGCTTCCAGGAAAGAATCTAAAATTGTGCTTGAGGCGACCCCAGACCATCTGATGGTTCAGGATTTTGGAAAGGGAATACCAAAAGAGGATCTGGAAATGGTGACGGAACCATTTTATATGGTAGACAAATCTCGTTCCAGGGCAAAAGGAAGTGTAGGGCTCGGTCTTTCTTTATGTCAGAAAATTATAGAACTGCACGATTTCCAACTGAAGATTGAAAGCAATCCGGGAAAAGGAACTACCGTCTCTGTTTTCTGGTAATCACACTAACGTTTACATATCAGTTACAAATCGCGAAAGATTTGGTGTAATGCTCGATGATATACTTATAACAACCTTAGAAAGGAGATATTACCAGAAATGAGAAAAAACATAAAAAAGTTTGCAGGAATAGTGCTTTGTATTGGAATGTTTACAGGATGCGCACAGACCCCGGATTCTTCTTTGGTAAAGCCGAAGGGGAGCAAGGCTGTAGATGCTTATACGGAAGCGGATGATGTTAGCGGTTCTAAAGGAGAAGCATCTGAAAGCAAGAACGATGACGGTTCAGAGTCAAAGACAACCATCAGGAATCTCATTGATGCTCCTCAAAATTATAAAAGCCATGTGGAAGATGACAGTGCCAAGCTCGTGGTAAATACAGATGCAAGCGTAGAAATTCCGGAAGTGGAAAAGATATCTGCTATTTCTGTCACTGCGGCAGAAGTTACCCAGGAGCTTCTAGACCGTATTACAAACGCATTCTTCTCAGAGGCAAAACTTTATACCATGGATAGTTATTATGTGAAGACAAAGGATGAAATTAAAAAAACTCTGGATGAACTAAAAGAAGACGTTGCTAACGGAAACCTGGATCCGTATAACTATGGAACAGACGATGATGGGAATTATGTCTATGATATCTATGAAGATATTGAGACATGGGAACAGGAATACGAAACTGCTCCGGAAAAGAAAACCCTGACAGAGGCAAAACCTGTTGCCGGAAATTATTTCAGTTGTATTGCACAAATGCCAGACGATTCACAATACTACTATATGATATCTTCCGATGGCTCCGATACCTTGTCAGTCAAGATCAAGAAAGCAGCAAACAAGGGCGGGGAAAAAATACCGGAGGATGCAATGTGGTGTGATTACGGATATTCTGAAGAGGAAGAAAAACCTACAGAAGAATCTATCGGGCTGTCCCTGAATGAAGCAAAAAAACTTGTAAAGGAAAAAGTTGAAAAAATGGGCATCACAGATTTACAGTTTTCTAACTGGAATTACGCGGTGTGCAAAAGTTTTGAAGGCGATAATAGTTCAGGTGATTTTGGAAATGGATATAGAATTGATTATGCGCGTACCATAAATGGTGTGCCGGTCACTCAGACACTTGCAGACGGTGGGGCATTGGAAGATATGGACAGCACAATGGAAACATGGTCTTATGAAAGTCTCTGTTTCTATGTCGATAAAGATGGCATAGAAAGCATGACTTATTCAAATCCCTACACAATTGGTAACATAAAGACAGAGAACTTAAATCTTCTTTCATTCAGCGAGATTATGAAAATTTATGAAAAAATGATGGTGGTAACAAACGCTGATAATATGCAATATGAAAATTCCAGGGTCTATAATATTGATCGGATCGTTCTTGGCTATGCCAGAATATATGAGCCGTCTACTGACGCACACACAGGTATTTTGATCCCCGTCTGGGATTTTTTCGGCAGCATGACTTCAGAAAGTGAATATAACGGAGAAACAGAATCAAATACCAGTAAAGATCCGAATGAAAGTTTCCTTACCATTAATGCCGTGGATGGCAGTATCATAGATCGGAATCTGGGTTACTGACATGAGACAGGTATTTGGAATTGTAAGGTACAATTTCTTCGGATTTCTACGCAATCCCAAAGTTGTTTTTATATTTCTGTTAGAATTTGTACTTAGTTTCCTGCTTACAGGCAGAATCATGGTTGTAATGGAGACCTACGATACACCGGTACAGGCCATTGAGCCATTTATCTGGACATTTGGGGATGGGATAGCAGTACTGTCCAGTTCGCTGCTCTTGCTTCTTATGTTTTCTGACCTGCCGAAGATGACACCTATTACTCCATACCAGCTGACCCGGACAACCAAGAGGAAATGGCTTTTAGGTCAATTCATTTATGTTATTCTTGTGACTGTTTTATATACGGTTTTGATGCTGCTGTTTACGGCCGTGCTGTGTATGAAAAAGAGTTATCCAGGTAACCTGTGGAGCGAAACTGCGGCCATGCTTGGTTATTCAGAATTAGGAAAAAACCTGCAGGTCCCTTCTACAGTAAGGGTCATGGAAAGTATCTCACCCTATGGCTGTATGCTACAGGTTTTCTTCCTTCTGTTTTGTTATTCGCTGACCTTAAGCTTTGTAATCCTTGTAGGAAATCTCTATAAAGGGAAGACTAAGGGTATGATTTTTGGCCTTCTTTACAGTGTATTTGGTTTTTTATTGGACCCGAAAGTACTGGCTGCAATTTTACATAAAGAAAAATACGAAATGTATCAGGTAAATGTATTAATCTGCTGGATCAGTCCTCTGAACCAGGCAGTATACGGAAAACATAACTTAGGTTATGACCCATTGCTTCCGAAAATCACGCATTCCTACATGTTTTTTCTGGGTATTTTAGTTCTTCTTGCAGTTTTTGCAATTAACCGGATGAAAAAATATACCTTTGAATTTCTTGGAGAAAAGACATGATCGGGAGGGGGAATACCTGTGTGGGGTGAAACAAAACGTATGTTATTTAATAAGAATTTTCTGGCAGCATGGCTGATAGCCTGCATTTCCATCGCCATTGGCCAGACTTATCCCAGCTTAAAAAAAGCACTGGCATGTGGTACTTTTATCAGTATACTGGAAGGTTCCTTAAAAAGTCAGGCAGTATCTTTTGCCATTCCGGTAGCGGCCGTATTGCCATGGAGTGATTCCATTCTGCAAGAATATAAAAGTGGATTTTTAAAGGAGATACTTCCCAGAACGACCCGCAGACAGTATGTCGAAGGTAAAGTCTTTTCTATTATGATGTCTGGTTTTATGGTCTGGACATTAGCTATACTAACGGTACTTTTTATCAATTTTATTGTGTTCTATCCGCTGGAGATACAGGGTGCTATTCAGAAAGAAGCACTTCTGGACTTGCTCATGAAGGCATTCCGGACAGGACTTATCGGAAGTATCATAAGTACTTTCGGTGGAAGCTGCGGGATTTTATGGGATTCTGCTTACATGGTATATGGAATCCCTTTTGTAAGCTTCTATTTCGGAATTATTCTTCATGACCGCTATTTTAAAAATCAGATATGGTTTTATCCAGTAGAATGGATACTGGCTGATAAAAATTGGGGACCGGACAAAATAGGACTTTGGCTATTTCTACTGTTGTTTTTATTAGTAATGCTGGGAATTCTGGGAGGTGTTTTATATGGAAGATTGGAAGAAATCTGAAGGGACATTTAATCTGGCCTGTGATCCGCAAAGAGCAAGTGGAATGATGCAGAACACCTGCGTAAAAATAGAACACGTGACCAAACGTTTCGGTGAAGACATCGTGTTACAGGAAGTAAATCTTTCCTTGAAAACAGGGAACGTCTATGGGATTGTTGGAAATAACGGTTCCGGAAAGACCGTTCTTATGAAATGCATCTGTGGGTTTCTCCCTGTAACTACGGGCACTATTTTTGTATTTGGAAAAAAAATAGGCCATGATGTGGATTTTCCTGAAAGTCTTGGAGTTATTATCGAGACTCCCGGTTTTCTTACACAATATACGGGCTTTAAAAATCTGGAGATCCTGGCAGACATGAATGGCCGGATTTCGAAGGCCGATATCCGCATAGTCTTAAAAAGGGTAGGATTGGATCCGGACATGAAGAAACCAGTCGGAAAATATTCCCTTGGAATGCGTCAACGCCTTGGTATTGCACAGGCCATTATGGAAGATCCTCTGTTTTTGATCCTGGATGAGCCGTTTAATGGACTGGATAAACATGGCGTGGAAGAAATAAGAGAACTGCTGCTGGATTTAAAAGCAGCAGGAAAAACCATTTTGCTGGCAAGCCATAATGAAGAGGACATCAGAATCTTATGTGACCACGTATATGAAATGGATGGAGGAATCTTAAGAGAAAGGACTGCCTGATAATGAGAAATTTATTTGTAAAAACGGCATTAGTATTGTGTACGACAATAATATTTCTTCCAGCTACCGTTTTTGCCACAGAGCCTCAAAACACGGAGATTACATCTGCTGAAGAAGGATTTACGGACTTAGATCCGTCCATATCTTATGAGAATGATAACTCATTAACCCTTGATGAAAAAGAGGATGATTCTACGAGTACCGAACCTCCGGCAGAGAATGAAAAGACTCCTGATAAAGCTGATACCGATAAAGAAAATCCGGATCCGGATATTTTTACATCAGGAGATGACTTTGGTGATGGTTCTAAATCGAATCCTTTTCATGTTGTAATAGACAGTGATAATCCGGAGGACGGTGACGCCCCGCAGATAACAGATCCGGTTATAGACAACGGAGGGTATTCGGGCGGTGGGGGAGGAGGTAATTCAACATCAGACTCATCAAGTGAAAAAATATTACATAAACCGCAGGTATTATTAGAAGACAGCAATCTTTCAGGTGGACGATTGGAGGCTGGTTCTACAACAGAAATGTCGCTGACATTTCGAAATAAAAGCTGCAGTCAAAATGTATTTGGTTTAAAAATTTCCCTTTCTACAGAGAACAAAGGAATCGAATTTGAGAAAAACTCTTTTTATGTACAAGTCCTGGCTCCGGGTGAAGCAATTACTTTGGAACAGATGATTACTATAACAGAAAACTGTGATCCTGGACAGGCTGTCATTACTTTTTCTCTGGATTATGAAGATTCAAAAGCAACGGCAACTACCGGTACAGAATCACTGTCTTTTCAGATCATCCAACCGGTTCGTGTTAAGCTGGAAGCTTCAGATATTCCATCTGTTTTATACACTATGGATACAGTAGAGATCCCGGTAAAAGCAATGAATCTCGGAAGAGACAAAATATACAATGCAAGTGTCAGCTTAAAAGCTGATGAATTAAGTTCAAACGATACGGCATTCTTAGGGACCATAGAGGCCGGAGATTTATCCCAGGGAAGTCTTCGCATATATGTAAAAGGAAAAACAGGAAAATGTGCAGGTCAATTAATTCTTACGTATGAGGATGCCGATGGAAAATCGTATGAGGACGAAATAAAATTTGATTCTGAAATCAAAGAAACCCAGATAAAGTCTTTAAAGGTTGAAGATGACCAGGAGAAAACCAATAACTGGTGGTATTCCATAGTTGCAGTTGTTGCAGTACTGCTTATTTCCATAATCCTGATTCTGGTCAGAAAGCTTCATAAGAAAAATATCCTTCTTGAAGAAGCGAGAAAGGCGGCTTCTCATTGAAAAGAAAAAAAATAGACAGCTTTACCTTATTTGTCATACTTCTGCTGGCATTGATACTTACATTATTAGGAATGCTGCTGGCAGGTATGAAAGAAGAAAAACGGCAATTTACTGTGTTGCTCCCACTTGGAGATCTGGCTTATGATGAAGATTTTTTGCAGAAAGCGAAGAAGATAAAAGGTATAAAAGAAATCTGGCCAGTCATAGAAGTCCCGGTTGTCATCAAAATTGAAGATTATACGGAAACAACGACTTTTTCAGGAATTGATATGAATGCGTTTGGAAAAAATCCAACTCAGAATGAACTGGGGAAGATGCCGTTGTTATTGCTGGGAAATGGTTCCCTACGGGATATGAAAGACTATAATAATCATGCCATTTCAAAAAAACAACAGGAAAAATTTTTAGAGATGGGTGAAAACCTGAATATTTTTTATTCCCTGGATGAAAAAGAGAAGGAAACTTCCAAAGCCACGGATGATCTTACCACTTTATCCGGCAATTCCGCAAGAGAACTGCAAACCTCATATATGCCCTGTAAAGCCGCTGTAGTAACAGAAGGCAACGAAATCTACATACCCATTTCCCAGGCACAGGATCTCTGCAGAGAAATAGGAGAGCCTTCTGAAATCAGTAAAGTATATCTAAAAATAAATGGAAAAAATAACCTGGAGAACGCAAAGAAAATACTTTCAGGAATTTAACATAATATATAGCAAGAAGTCTCTTTCCTTTACAGATGTGCAATGAATTGTAAAAGCACTGTACGAACGCTGTAAAAGCAAAAAAGAACACTTGGTTGGTGATGCAGTTCATGGTATAATAGTATCAGTTGATAACATAAATGATAAAAAAGCTAATTTTGTTAAAAAAGGATCACAATGTACATTTAGAATATCAGATTTACCGCCTTTTGATCATGTGGTTGTAATGTTCCGTGCATAGCCCAGAATGGAACTAAGTAAATTTATCAATGTCTGTTCTTTTTTCAAAATCTGAGATTTAAATGGCAGAAGTATATCACATGATAATGCTTATGGTATGGAAAAAAGGCTTTCGTTGTAGCCTATGGTTCTGCATGGAAAGTTATTGGATAAAATGATACTGATTAATACTTGGTAAAATGAGGAAGCTCACAAATGAAAAAATTTACAATTGCCTTAATTATGGTTATATCATTAATAGCACCAATTCAGACAATGGCGGAGAGTGTTACCCAGAACGGTACAATAATAGAGCCTTTGGAACAGAATATTGAACAGATCATCGATGAAATCACTTCTGAACCGCGTCCAATAAATTCTGATGCAATACAGAATGTAAAAGAATATATTAGTGAATATTTTGGCAATCTGGGATATGACAATATAGAATACCAGAAATTCGAATATAACGATGAAAACAATGAGAATGCAATAAGGCATTCCTCGCAGGCGGATGTGTTTCTGGCATCAACAGCCGAGAATGCAATTGTTGACGGCATTGGTGAAAATATCATTGTGACAAAAAACTCATCTATTGATACTACAAAAAATCTGATCATAAGTGCCCATTATGACAGTGCAGAAGATTCGGTGGGCGCCAATGATAACGGTTCCGGAGTGGCAGCAGTGCTTGAACTGGCAAGGATTTTAAAAGATACAGAGATACCGTATAATATAAAATTCATCCTGTTCTCGGGCGAAGAGAAATATATGCTGGGTTCAAGATGGTATGTTGGTAAGCTGACGGAGGACGAGCGGAAACAGATCATCGGAGTAATAAATATTGATACTATTGCAGAAAAAAGTGATCTGGGTTATATGGCGATGATCGAAGGAAACAAAAGACCAGACAATGCGGAATATGATGATGAGGGATTGAAAAAACTGGCAGAATTAAATAAAAACAGTATGTCAGAACTATTTACACCCAGTGACAGATTTTTCCTGACAATGGCAACCAACAGTGACCATTATCCGTTTGCATTAGTGAATATCCCGGCAGTATCTATTGTCCAGGACTGGCAAGATGGTTTGAACGTGAATGATAGTTCTGATGTAAAAGAAAATATGGATATACAGAGAATTGTGGAAGTGATTGATCAGGTTATGGAAGTACTTCCAACGATCAATTAAATTTATATCAAAAATCTCCCACTAATGGTAGTGCCAGATAAAAAACATTGTAGAAGTCAGTAATATTAATGTTTTTCATGGTGCTAGCACGGTGTGAAGTCGAAATAATCAAATACTGACAGAGACTAGGAGGTGGAATAATGAAAAAATGGATCGTGATGCTGGCGGTACTTGTTATGTTCTGTCTGGCGGGATGCGGGGAAAAGCCGATGACAGCAGTATATTTTCATACAGATGATAACAGCTGGTATTTTGCGGATCTGGACACGGACACGATTTTCTCCGGAACGATACCGGATAAGCTTACGGATGAGAATGGAAAGAAGCTGACAGAGGAAGATATGACAGACGGAGATGTTTACCTGATCTATGGAGATGGTATCATGCTGCAAAGCTTCCCGGGACAGTATCCGGGAATCACAAAGATGGTACGGAAAGAACAGGGCAATCAGGAAAAGGCCGATCATTACCGGAAGGAGCTGCTTTCCATGATGCGTCCGGTGACTGAAGAGTGATAAAATAAAGCTTTTTTAGAAAAATATTAAAAGAAAATATATATCCATTTCTTCTATATTTTGATAAACTATATATTAAGGCCACTGAGAAGAATAAATTTTAACAAATGTAGCAAGAATTCTCCCACCTCTTCAGGTGGGGAGATGAATTGCACATCTGAGCATATCTGCTCAAAAAAAATCTCTATAGTATAAAAGAAACACTTGTTCTCCCTTCCCTGATGTAGTATACTGAAAAAGAACAATTAGTTCATAAATACATATCCGTCGATATAAGAAAAAGGATGATAAATATAATGGA